>Ga0209208_10003275_pt1 | contig 23234 bp, 20 predicted proteins | sample S1TSphfallax_3_FD_187694 | JGI IMG/M metagenome (GOLD analysis project Ga0209208, IMG submission 187694) | Host-associated microbial communities from peat moss isolated from Minnesota, USA - S1T2_Fd - Sphagnum fallax MG (SPAdes) (version 2) | ecosystem: Host-associated > Plants > Peat moss >...
TTAACAACATTCTTGATGTAGTTAAAAAACCACTTTAGCATTGATTCTTGTCTCTCATGTGATTACGAAGAACATTATGACCAAATATATTATTTAAAACTTTCACTTCTTTGAATCTCTCAACACAAGCATTTTGTCTTCTCGATTACTAGAAGTTCAATTGATTGTCCAACCCCATCATGCAAAAAGAATGCAATGTGCAATGGTACATGTATTGTGAAATTACAATTCTTGCCAAGGACATCTTTCCATTAGGCTGCTGCAATCACATATTCTACCCCCAACAACTTGCCATTAATTTAGTTCCAAACCAGCTCTGTTCATAGTCACCTCATAGCCCTACATGTCAAGCATTGAGCAAACCCTAACAACTAGTTTTCATTAAGTTAGTTTCGGTTAGGTGTGCTCAAAGTCCCCTCCCAGATCTACTAGTCAAAACCAACCAAATGTAAGAATTGTGAGTCAAGCTATGAATGAATCACCATGGTGATGACTATCATTTTTTTGTTTCCTAAAAAATGAGTGTTGTTTTCAATTCTTTGGAAAGTTCCCTTCATATGAAACAAATGCTCGAAGTTCCTAACATTGATTTACTTATAGATTTTCAACCCAGTTGTAGCTCTCCAATGGACAAGACAACGCATGTCCATGCAACAAGAAACAAAGCTCCAGTTCACTGGCTGTTCATTCGGCTCTTGTGATCACAACATAATTTGTGTATCTGTGACCATAGCTGCCTCATGGAAAGCTATCCTTACTCTATTATATCCTAAAATCACATAAGACAAATAAATCAACATTCAAATAGCACTCATCTAAAAAAAACAAGATCTTCGTAAGTATGAGAACTTTACAATACTAATGAATGATTCAATCAACCATAATAGACTTGAGAGATGAGTGAACAACTAGGTTATCAAGATTCCAAATCCAACAAAATATCAACAAACTGGGAAAAAGGCAAAAAGACTCAAAGAACTCAAGGAAATAGAGAAAAGATTGAGGAATAGTTTGAACAGTTCAATGTGTTCCTTGTTCATCGTTCAATGGGCTCTGGAGAAACACACCCAGTAGCAAACCTTGAATCATGTTGTCCATCCAGGTAACAATCTGCTAAAGATTGTTCTCATGACTCTTGTTGAAACCTAGCAAAACTATCTGTGCATCTTCTTTGTTCCTTGTTGGAACTGCTGGGTGACAAACAAAGTAAGCAAAAAAAGTATTTACTTGAAATCTTCATCCTCCTGTTGTTACATGATACGCAGCAGCATGACCTCAAAAGAGATGTCTTTGCATTCAGCTGCTGTGCCAAGCAACCAGAGAGAGAGAAAAATCCAAAAACCAAGAGAGCTGAAATCCCCCAAAAACACATCAGTATTCTATTAACTTAGAGAAACAGTATCTGTAACAGCACAACCAGATTGAAAATTGAGGAAAACATTTGACTACAAACTGTGCAGCCTTTCTCTATGGAAAACTGCCAAAGTCTGAGGCACATCTGATGTCAAAATGTAGCTTACGCAAAACGTAGATACCCCACTGCTTTGTAACAAAAAAAATACTGGCACAACCCTAAATCAAGCTCAAGCTTACATGCATGTGCTTTTCATGTGTGTGCTGCACTGCTGGTGGTGGCAGGAAACCCGAAAAAATGCTCAAGAGAATCTGCAAGGAACACATTTGATGCAATTGGTTGGGAAGCACCCAAGGGTGCAATGTGAAGCTGGTGACGAACAAAAGGAGCCAGAGCGGCATTTGTCTCTCGAACATTGTCCACATGCCAGTCTGGTTCAAGCTGTCGCACAAAGGATGAGGTTCCAACCTCTGTGCTGCAAAACAAAACCTTGTTGCGATTTGATCCTGGCACTGTAAAGAAGCCAACAGAGTCGAGTGCTGCCAACACTGATTCCTCACTTTCATCATCCAAAACCCTTGCAATCAGATACAAATCACAAGCTCGAGCAATCTCCAGCACTACTTCCACTACCTGTGGTCTCACTGCTACTGCTGCTGCTGCTGCATGTTTCTGAAGCTCCTCTGCTGAGGATTGCTCCAATATCACTCCTAAAAGCTGGCAAGTCATCTTCCTCCCTCCCTTCAGCTTTTGCTTCACCAATTTCGCCACCGATGGCACCACATGGCTGTCTGTAATCATACTACCAGTGCTGCTGTCAGTAGTAGTATTGCTACTCCTTTTCACTGCTTGTGTGATGGAGTGTGCAATTGCTGTAGAAGATGAGGAGCCTCCTGCTGCTACCCCTGTGTTTGGATCCATGGTGGTGCTTCTTGTTGGATCCTCCAAGGAAGAAGAAGATGATGAATCTTCTTCTTCTTCGTCTTCTCCTCCTCCTCCTCCTCTTTTCTCCATGTGATTAAGACTACGATTACTACTACTGCCTCCTCGTCGTTTCCTCGGCATTCTCCACCAGTACCTCCAGGTGCAAAATAAAGCTATGGCTAATCCTACAGCAGCCCCCGCAGAGCTTGCGTTCTTGTAACGGGAAACGAGAGAGATGAAGTGAGAGAGCTTGAGAGTCAGAGAAACACTTATCCCCCGTAGTAATCGCACGAGCTCCTCCGCTATCGCATCAGCCATTATTGCTGTTTTCTTTTTCTTCACACGCCCTTTCTTGGCACGCACCTCCTTGCCTCCCTTCTCTCTTCTCCTTAACCCTAGAAACAAGATCTTCACGGTAAACTCTTGAGCCTCTTCTTCTCCAGAAAACTTCAAATCCTCGAAAGTTCAGCCAAAAGCCTCTTCTTCTTCAGAAAACTACGACAGCAACAGCAGCAGCAAGGTTCACAAAATCCACAACTCTTGGAAGAAGCTCTTGATAGTCTTCTTCTTCATCAATCACACACTCTAGCTGTAGCTGCAACAGGAGCTTCTCCTCCTCCTTCTACGCTGCAATCACGGAGAATCAAAACTCCCTTGGAAAAGAAACGCTTGCTTGCTTCAAGCTTGCTCTTGTGAAAGCTGATCCTCAATAGGACACGGACATGGCAAGCACTCCGAGTCTGTGATGATGCAGAAAGAAGAAGAGCAGCCTCGTCCAGCAATACTTAGAACCCTCGCGTTTGCGTCCAAACTTTTTCGGCGTTCAAGGGCGGTGCAGCAGCAACGGGTGTTGAACGCAAATCCCTACTTACTTTGCGAAAACTCCTCCTCTTCTCACAACAAACACTTCAGAAAACAGAGAACAGAAAACAGAAGAATAGGCTTCTAGAGCTCTCATTTCTACTGTTTCGTTTTGTTGCAACAACAATCATACTTATTAATGCAATCGACTTACAGCTTTTCTGAAGATGACAACAATAACAAACTTTCTTCTTCCTATTCTTCTTTCTGGAAGCGGAATTCCCGGATGGCATCAATCTTCGCTACACATTGTGATTCGCCGCGGCTGCCTTTTCTCCAACATCAGCATCGTCGTCACGAGAAAGAAGAAGCATGGTTCATATTCTCACGCCACAACTCTCTCTCTCTCTCTCTCTCTCTCTCTCTTTCGCAATAGGCTTGTTGACGACTGTTGCGGAGGAATGTGTTGACATCAGTGAGCAAAGAGCAAAGTGCGCAGTCTGGAGGCAAGAGGAAGATACCTGCTTCAACATCCTGTGCATGATTCCTGTTTGCAAGGTATGCAGCTTTTCAAGAAGGAGAAGAAGAAAGAAGAATAAAGAAAGAAAGCTCTAGTAGGAGGCATTCTGGCTTGATGCAAGCAAGACTACTGACGGTCCCATGGATATCAGCAGAAGAAAAACAAGCACAGAGCTGGGCTTGTTTCCTCCATGGCACCAGGGGACACAAAACGAGTGTTCAGCAAGAACACAAAAGCTTGCAAGAGACTTTCAGGCAGAGCAGCCTGAGAAAAACACTGCAGACTTTCTTTAACAAATGCAACCAGAGGACAAGATTTCTGACAACATTGGTAAGTGCTCAATGCCATCTGCTAAGAAGAAGAAATCCATGTATTTGGGTGCTCAATGCCATGCCATGTGCACTTGAAGAAGAAGAAGAAGAAGAGGGCAAGACAATGATCTCCATCTCCAGATCATGAGAAAATGGGTTGTAAGACACATGTCTATTGCCTTCTTGACATGTACGCTGATCTGCAGGATGATGCTTGGAGAGTGCTCATCAGCAACAGAATGCCTGGCTGACACATGATGATGATCAAGTTGTATCTCAGAATGATGCCACAAATCTGGACTACTTGTGAGATGCGGTGGGAAGCACAAATGGCAGGGGAAGCTCCTGTCACCAAATGCAAAGGTGTGAATTCCAAACCCTGTCACTTTTGTTAGGATCTGGAAAGCAATCTGCTGCCAGTGTACTGGCAATTGAATGACGGCAGGTGGATGCTCATGATCAGCTCATTCAAAAGTGAGTGATGAAGGCTTTGCATATGTTTGTGGGGGAGCAGTGTGATGGGTATATATGGCAAATGCAGGAAGAAGCTTGAAAGAAGCTTGTGATACTACTGTTCACTAGGAGGGATGATGATCACAGGTGCTGTGGTTTAGCTTGTTATATTGCACAAGTGTTTGCTAAGGATGTTGTCGGCTATCTTGTTGACCGCAGAACTGTGAAGAAGGTGTAGGGATAGATCTAATTGTCACTTATGGAAATGGTATTACTGCTGCAGCATCAGTGGAGCATTATTGTGGTTCACATGGTTGAACTTCTTGCTTGCTCTTCTAGCTGTTATATGCAGTGCAGAGGGATCTGATTGATAAGATGATGTCTGTTGAACAAAATGCAGATAATGTGGTATCACCCTCCCTTGGTGCTTGCAGAATTTACATTGATGTGGAGATGGCAGGGCACATTGGAAAACAAAATTGTTGAATTTTGAACCCTGGAAAAAGTGTCAGACTATGCGGTGCTAATCAGATATCTATGGTACTGCTGGCAAGTAGGTCTGGGCACAAAATTTTCAACAACAGCAGAGAATGGAAGATAGGTGTGAGGAAACAGCCAGGTACCCACATGGATTGAAGCATATAATGAGGGACATAGAGATTTGTACTTGATGATCAAAACCATCTGCAGACAATTCAGTGCTGTGCAGAACTAAAATAGGCTGTCTCGGTTGAGATGAATCATTCTGGATATGTAGCAAATGCAACATTTGTGCTGCAACAAGAAAAGGTTTTGTAGTTGCATCATTGCAATAGTGAGAAGAAGCTGGCAATTGCAGCTGGCCTTTCTTACATCCATGCAGCTCTTGCTGAAGAGCCAGCTTGATGGTCATCTGTGTTTCTATGAATTTTGTTCTTATTCTTGTTGGTGAGGCCAGAAGCCTGTCTTCCTTAATGGTGCGTGGATCAGGTTTTGACTTGTCTTGACTATGCTGTAAATCAGAAGCATATTCCTGGTGAGAAGACCATGTGTTAACAATATGTACTTGTGCAATAAGTCGAAGAAATTGCAATTCTGGGTGTTTACTCCTGCTCTGCATTGACATCTCTTTAGAAAGACCTGGGACAATTTTTGTGCAAATTGTGCAGGAGGCCCACAGACTTGGGGAACGGCCTGGAATGCAACAAGAGTAGAGCTGCCATGTGAGGTGCTTCTTTGTTCTTGCAAATTGAATATACTGGTGGGCTAAAGTGTGCTGCCTGGCATTACAATTAGAGTGGTTTGAGTATGCAAGCTTTGGATGGACCAAGGGTTGCAACCATTGGGAATGAGCACCCTTTGGTGTATAGCTTGAAAAGGAGTCTTTCTTACTTGAACCAGTCATCCCCTGGAGTGATTTTTTCTTCCATGGAAACTAGAATGATGGAAGTGCAAGTGGCACTGGCAAGTGAAAGCAGAAGCAGCACCTGTCTTGTCATCACCCAGCCACAAACATTTTCTGCAGGGTTGAATCCTCATCTATGGACTGTGATGACATGAGTCGTGTGCAAATTGCTAAACTGTCATCGGACCAGTCATACATGTAACAGGGAGAATTTTTGTATGGAGACATTGGTGGGGCATGCTATGTGCTTTGTTGGACTAAATTGTCGTCACAACTGATCTTTCCAAATGACAACACACAGCAGGAAAGGAAAGGAGAAGGTTGTGCCAGACATAGAGATGGCAGCTGGTCAAGATCAGGCTGCAGAATCCTACAAGGAATTCAGTGACCGGATGCTGGCAGCACGCATGACAGCACATAATTTCACCAGAGATTACATGACAGAATCTGCAGATGACTTTGAGGTGGAGTTAGCCCTCCCATCTTACATTCTGCCAAGGCCGATTCCTCGTGTTTCAGGTAATTCCAGAAGATTGTCAGAAATAGCTAACACTGTCCCACCAGATATCAGAAGGTTGTTAGTGACTAGCACTGTGCCAGGTGAAAGAAACCTGCAGCAGCAGCAGCAGCCAGAATTACTCGAACCACAACCAATGCAATCTAGCAATGAGCTACGTGTTCCACGTGATTCACAGGAAATAGTCCCAGGTGGTCAGCAATGGGAGGATGTGGCCAATCCTTCCAGCCAACTGCAATATGCAAATGCTCGAGCTCTTCTCACTAAAGAGGAGTTTGGTAGATTGTTTCAGGTTTGCATTTACAACCTGATCTTCATGCAAATTGTTGCTTATGTCCTATAGTTGTTGAGTTTGGTCTGGTAAATTGCTTGTGCTTTGCTGAATTCTATGGAAAACAGCTGGACTACAGCAAATTAGAAATCTGATAAGGTTTTGTCATACAGTCTAATCATTCAAAAAGGCAGGTTGATGAGAATTGTTGAGAGCTTTACCTAGGGTAGACAATCCCTTTAATGAAATTGGCAATAGAACTCTGGTTTACTGGATAGGAGAACAACAGTCAACATCCACAAATCAGAACAGTTTTCATCATGAAGGAATGGTACCCAAAATTGATATGACATACATAGGTTAGCCTTCAACAGGAAAATTTGTAGACCACATTGCTTCACCATCTCTTCAAACATAGAGATTTCAGCTCTGTAGGTGAAGAAACTGTAATTTGGACTCTGCACAGTCAAGTATTGGCAGATTGATCTACTGCTTTTGCTTTGAATATTGGTTCAGGTCTAGAAAAGTTAGTTCATTGGATCAGATTCAAAAGGTGAATAAAAGCAACACATCATAATATATATGGACTGACATCATGAACCTTGTGATACATGGGTTGTGATCTAAACTCTAGAATTTACTATTATTCCAGAGTCTTGATCCAGGTTCAATGGATGAGATATGGGAACTAACTACGGATCTCAGGGTTAACAAAATCCCACTGACTGTATCTCCTCTAGAGAAAATCAAAGCACTGACGTCATGGTCACCAGGGACCATGTTTCTGGACAAACAGAAAAGAACATACCGTGTCTACCATCCCTGTGTTATGGAGACAAGAAAGAATACATGGTTCTTGGTGGGTTTTGACAAGGAGAACACATCAAAGCTTATTGATCAAGATTGGGTTTCTCTGCCAACTATAGACTATTTACCTATTGAACAGAATGATACCTATGGAAAAACTCAAAGGAGAATTATTGCTGGTTCTGCAGGTAGTTGATTTGATTAGCTTTGCAGGTAAGTTGCACACTGCACATTGTTCAAGATCTGCACATTGATGAGCCACCTGAGGTTAATCTTAAATGTGGAATTGACACTTTACTAGGTGATCTTTATGTGCAGGGTTACTCGTTGTCGATACAGGAAACCAAGGGCCAGCCTTCAAAGTTAAGCCCAAGGGAGGCACCCCAATGGTAGTGAACGAGAAATTCTGGAAACATGGGATTTACCCACATCCTCAATCTATTGTGTATGTTACAAATCCTTTGACTCAGGAGTATCGCATATTGCCCCCTGTTACAGGCCGATTGCTGAAGGGAAAAGCTGCTCGTCTGGTGTGGAGGAACATGGAGCGCACATCCTACATGCTGATTTTAGTGGGTTATGATGACAAAGTGCAGGGGTCACAAAAACGCAAAAGAGAATTTGAAGACCAAGTGGGCATTTTTGTGTATTGCTCTGAATTGGAGTCCTATTCACATGCTGATTGTATTTATGGCCGCCCAAATGTGCGGATCCGAGAGGGAGATTCAGGTCTTGGTGTTATTGGGTATGGGGTTTATTTTGGAGGCTATTCTTCAAGGAAATCAGGAAATCAACCTCAATGTCCCTGTATCTACTATTTCAATGTGAGTAAAAACGATAAATGTCATGAACAAACGCCTTTCACAGTTCCCGAGCTTCCTGCTGGAATTTCTCTTTTGGCACCTCGAGTTTTGCAAGTTGGACCAGAAAGGCTTTTTGCTGTAACTCGTCAATCTGAATCCCTGGGTGCAGTCTTTCTCACTGACATCTTACTGACCGAGAAAGGCCGATGTCATGGTTTTCAGTTGATTGCAACCACTCCTGATGATGTGACCAATGAAATATTCAGAAAAACTGAGTGTGAGTCACTCTGTGATGTGAGTGCTTGCTGTGGCATAATTGCAATCAGAGGTGGTGGGAAATCAAATATAGTTGCTCTTTACAATGTAGAGCTCAATAAATGGTCAATCACACGTTTTCCTAGACAGAGAGATGTTAAAGTAGCCTACTTCAAAATGATGGAGGCTGCTTATGAGCCCAATTTCCTTGCAAGACCTTGAGAACAGCACCAATACAAATTCTCCCTTTGTGAGTGTCATAGTATTGTTGTGAGGCATCCTTGAGCTTTGCATATGTGGCTTCAATTTTTTCGCTTTTAACTTTCTCACTTTCCAGCAACACTTTGAACTTGTTGCTCAGAACTCTGATCCCAAAAGCTGCAGCATCATTGACAGTTTCAGATGCTCCAGCTACAAGAATAACACTGCTCTCTTTAACATACTATTTGTTGCCAAGCATGTGACACATGCACTTTTGGTTTCTTCATGTTTGGTCTCCTGGTGTTGAAAGGAATATGATCCATGTGATTGTTCACTTCAACTCAACAAAGCAGATTCTCCACCTTCTGGATTTGTGGTATTCTCAGAGTGAGAATAGAATTCTATCCTGTCATGATTCTTCTCTCTAGCAAGTCTCTAGCTGTCTGTCTTTTGAGTCTCATAGTAGAGAACAAATGCCTGGAAAGGTAACGAGGACGAAGCTCCTTGGAAACCCCCTGGCTAGTGTGCATGCTCCTGTGTATCTCCATGGTCATCTGCTGCCTCCTCAGCACTCGATCAGTGTCACCCTGAAATGTAGGATGGAACATAATCGTCCTATTGCCTTCAGGCTCACCCTCAGTCATGACTTCTTTGCCTGCCAGCAAGTCTATACTTCTCCTAAACCCAAGAACACTGCATTTCAGCATCTGGACCCAACAAAAGAACTGATGTCTCCACAAACCAGCAAAACCTCCACAGATCACAGACTATTTATTTTCCCCCTATAACAGGAGCAACAAAACTCATATCCAATCTGCACAGAAGTCAGACTTGAACTGCACTCTCTGCTGGTCCAATGATTTGAACAAAGCAAAAACAACCACCCTTGCAGCTTCATCTCTCTGGCAGTCCTCCAACTTCCTTCTTCCTTACAAGCATCTGCTCCCCCTCATCAATAAGTACATCTAGGAAACAACAACAAACTGAAGAATATTTTCAACAAATGCAGGCTCATCATTTAGACAATGTCAGTACTGGACACATGTAAAGAAATTCTATACAAATTTAATTGAGGCACAACCACCCATAGTGAGACAGCAATACCCTATTCAAAATACCACATGCTCCAAAAGTACCTACCTTTCTCCAAGACAACACTAAATGAGTAATAACAAAATTGCTGGTAGTTCAGCAGGGCTTTACAAATGAGAGAACAATCACCACAAACATGTGGCAAAAATAACTCCTTTACACCAACCTCTCATACGTACAACCAACCACTACCATCAAACAAAAGCTTTAGTTGCTGCTGTACCTAAAGGCATTTCTGACGAACAAAATTTTGCCATGATTTGCACTCAAACCTATTTACAGTGCAGTCCACAAAGACCACTCGTACTACTGAGTTGCCTGATTGATCTGAGTGGAACCATGAGACACATAGATATGTACAACTGCCTGGCACCAATTACCTCCATCACATAGAAGCAATATATTCTACACATGGACACAAAGACTACACTGCAGCATAAATCTTTGTTCCCTTAACTGACCAAAACAGCTCCATGAGTTGCATCCAGCAGAGCTTTCCTGAACTCCTCCAGAACATGGAATTGATATAATGATTTGCAGTCTGCATTCAGGGGGTACAATCAAGAAGCACCTGAGCCCTCAGAAGTCCCTAAGGCCTGTCATGTTTGTTTCATTCTGGGAGTGCCCTGCTGATTCTCCCCTGCTTGCCTCAAATTCTTTTCTTGCAGCTTCCAACTTCTCCAGTTGGTCTGGTACCCACTCAGGGGTCTTGTAGCTATCTACCCACAATGCCTCATTGGTAGTTTTGTGCTTGAAATCTGGGTACCTTGGGTTTTGCTGCAAAAGCTCCAACCCAGGTCCTGAGTCAGCTGACCTTTCCTCTACAGTATGGTTTGTTAGATCCATGAAAACCCATATGTCTACCTCCCCATGCTCCCCTGAATGCCAAATGCTGAAGAGCTTTGCAACCTCTACTTCTGGGGACCTTATCAAATAGAACACTGACTGTGTGAATTATGGATTGGTGGGTACCATACAAGCATATCTTAATTTCATCTGACAGTTTTTTACTGGTACTGACCTTTTTCCTTCGATTATCCCACCACTGTGTGGGATCTGAGAAATATTCATTCCAAACCATCTCCATATCCTGGTATGCTTTTGCACCAGAGTAATTACCTGACACATGGCATCACAAAGGACTTCCAATTTGAGACACAAAACAGCCATGCCAATGATGAAGAGTGAGATCTACATAACAACACAATAATGGCAGAGAAGCAGGCTACAATGGGGAAAAGCAATGAGCCAAGACTTGTAGCAATAATCACATGAACTGAAACCTGGCTTGCTGCTAAATATTCTAATGAAATGATCTCAGCACACAAGTGATTTTCAAAAACACAAGAATATACTGGTCAATGCTGGAAATGAGGCACTCCTTCCACACAGCTCCTTCCATGAATCAACAAAGCAACCCAAGACCAGACACAGCTCAATGCAGTCTGCACACTATAGCCTTGGCACAGGAACAACCAAAGTAGATGTGCCTAGGAATGCTTACTAAGTCTAATCTCTGCTTGCTTAATTTCCAGGAACCCAGGGTATAAGGATTCATGTATCAAATTGACCAGAACAATGTGGGAGAGTGTGGCACCTGAAATTTGTGGAGTGCTTGTCCCGACTGGTGGTAATAGGGAAGCCCAAGAAGGACTCCCTTCTTCTTGGTACATTGATTGTTCCACAAACTTTAGATCCTGCACGACCACCTGTCCACCACATGGTAAAAATCCAAAAGTCAGCCCCTTCAATACCTTACAGTGGCCCAGAGCTGCCCAGAAATAGCACCAGAAGGGAACACAACACACAGTTGTTTTTGTCAGCAACCAGATTCTTTGAACGTCCCAAATACCCAGTTCACCTTAGAAAACAGTAGGCTCATCCACAACCTGATGCATAGGTGTAGGGTAAAGCTCTGGGGTGGGGACATTCCCAAAATAAGGGGGCCTAGTATAAGGCAGTAGCTGAGTCCAGCCCTGCATTACAGGAATGTCCAACACCCATGAGCTTTACCCATTGTAAAGCACTAGGCAAGGCTATCATGAACCTGAACATACAAAGATTATGAGGTGAAGGAGGGTTCTTACACCTGCTCCTTAAGAGTGGGAGAGATCCTACAGCTGTAAGTAGGCATAATTTCCCTCCCATTCTTGAGGAGTAAGTGTAAGATCCCTCCTCTTTTCTAGGAGGGATATTCACACATACAAGGCACCTGCTAAAGACACTAGGATTTATTTATCCAAGTGCTCTAGGATATGGACAAATTGTCAATAAAAGAAGATAAAAAATGTCACACCCGAGGAATCTTATGTTGCACCGCATCCTTGACATAAAGATCCACCTTCAGACACCCAGTGACATAAACCTGATCTCCTTTCTTCAAATGCTGGAGTGCAACATATGCCAGTGTGTCCCAGAACTCCATCTCTAACCTGATAAAAAAACAAAACATATCAAAATCACCATTTGAGGCATAAAAAAAATTTCCCATCCTTCCACACTGCTGCTTAAACCGGAACCCTAAACCCTAAACCCTCTACCCCCACAGGCTCTAGATTTTGGGAACAAAAAAGAAGGAAAGCAAAACTAGGTACCAGCTCGGCACTTCATCTTTCTTCGAAGATTTCCTCACGGCAAGACTGCATTTTGCCACCACTTTGCCGGTGTCCAAACGCTTCACCTCCATGTCCCGGCCTAACCTGCCAATGAAGTGCACTGTGTTGGCCAGTTCTTTACTCCAAACAACAGAAGAAGGTCGCGGAAAATCCATACTGCTATCGCCATCCACTTGTTCCAGCTCTGTCCCGTACACCTCACTTCCCTTCCAATGCGACGTTGAAGTTGTCGCCGCTCCAAAAACCTGCGTCGAAAATGACCTAACTACAACACTACTCTTGAGAGACGACTGCTGCAATCGCCAATGTAGAAACATGCATTTCATCGAAGAAGCTACGATTCCTGCTTCTGCCGTTAATTGTGCACAGACTGCCGATCCTCTTCGAATGGCCGCCACTCCAACAACGCTCACCGTACTACTGCCAGCAGCAGCAAAAGGCATGTACCTCAATGCAGAGCTTGCTACAAGGCGCGCCATTTAACACTTCCTGCTTACGCTAACTACCCCTCTGCTGTACTTCTTCTTCCTCGTCGTCTTCTGCTTCGTCTTCTTCCTCGTCGTCTTCTTCTTCGTACTCGCAATCGTCGTCTGGCTCGTCGGCGCAGTTTGCGGGAACAAACGCAAACGGAGAAAAACGGAGAATTGGGAGCCAAACCCTAAACTAAGAAAGTTGACACCACAACACAACGAACAGAAAATTGACAATGGATGAATGAAATGACAATGGATGAAAGTGAAAAAAAAAAACTAAAATATTTAGGCCAATTTTTAGGCAGAGGGTAAAAACTGAAAACTAAAAAAACTAAAATATTTTTTGGGACCTTATTTTTAAAACTAAAATAATTCAGTTCATGGATTTAGTTTAACCCTAAAACTCAATTTTTGTGGGGACCTTCTTATTAGGTTTTACTTCATTTTTATAAATCACCCATTTTAATTTCTCTCTTGTTTTTTTCCCCAATTTATGAAAATTTTCAAACCCAATTTGTTTTTTTTTTAAAACAAAAGATGTGAAACTATGAAAAAAAAGGGCAAAAAAAAAAACCATGTAAACCATCTCAAGCTTTTGTTTTTAATGTATTTTTTATACATAATATCATATTTATAAGTACTTGAGTTCTTTCCGGAGCATACAAAATATCACCCAAGCATTTTGGCAATTGTCAATTGAGTAATTTCTTATTTCAATTCAAGTTAAATAAAAATAATAATTTAGTACATTAGAAATTTTAAATACCTTATTTTCTTACCTCCTTATTTTCTTCATTTTTATTTATTATTTATTTATTTATTATTTTTGCCTTCTCAATTTTTTTTCCCAAGGTAGATGTGTTTTGATTGTCCTTCCTTCTTCCCTTTTTCTTTATTTGCTTTTGCATTTTTTAAAAAGAAAGTTTTCTTTCTTTTTCCCTATGGCTATTTTTGTCCTTTTCTTTGGAGAAATGTAGTATGTCATGAATGCAAAAACTACCAAATTAAAAATTAAAAAAAAACTCAAATCATGTGAAAATTGAAACCAACTATGCAAAATACAAGCATAAATCTAAATTCAAACGTAGAACATGAAAATTAGAAATAAAAATACAAAGTATACAAAATAAAGATTCAAATATCTTTTTTATTCTCATAAAATATGAAAAACATGAACACAAAATAAAACAAATAAAGTTATGGTGCAAAAACCATACTTCAAATTGATGTTGAACATATTTTCAAAGTATTGAATTATTCTATTTCTATTTATATCCCTTTGGGGACCTTAGTAGTTTTAAAAAAGTTTCCACAAAAGTTTTCACCATTTAGAAAAAAAATTAAAAATCTTTCTAAATTATCAGTAAAATTACATGGATGGTGGTGGATGAACTTCATCTCTTATGATGAAAACAATGAAAATGAATGAATTTATCCATTGGACGAAAAATTAGTATAAATGAAACATGGATATTCATAAATGAAACTCAACCATGATGATGGTGACAATGATGTTAATGATAGTGACGTTGGTGGTGATGCTAACCATGATGTTGGCTATGATGTTATTGATGAGGCTGACAATCATGTTGATGATGATGTCGGCAATGATGTTGGGGGTTGTCATCCATGACATGATCATCCTTTTTTTATTGTTTTTTTTTCTTTTGTTTTTTTTTCTTTCCCAAAAAGGATTTGGTGAAGCTCCTTTCATGTTTTAAATTTGGCAATTACCAAATTTTATTATTATTATTATTTTCCTAATTTGCTACATGCATCATGTTTTGGGATGCTTTGTTTTACATTATGATGAACATTGTTTGGATTGTTAAGGTTTAGTTCATTTTTCCAAATGTTTTCACAAATGCTTATTTTTATGGGTTCACATCATGACATGCCCTTCATGTTGAGTTCAATAGTTTCAAAATAAGCTTAATTTGTTTGAGAAATGTTTCTTGATTTTTATTCTTACATTTTTTTAAAAGAAAAATAAAATCAAATTCAATAAATTGTGGTGGAATAATTGATTTATTCTTTTGCAATAATGATGTTGTTGGATGAATAGGGTTCAATTTCATTAGTTCATTGAGAACACCCAATTTAGTTTTAAGGTCAAGAAGGGATGAGGATTTATGGGATGATGTTAGGGTTCCATCGATGAGACACTACTGTGCGCATGACGAAACCCTAGAGCGTCACAGCGGAGCTTTGCATTTGGTTTCGCTGCGCGCTCGCGTGCGTGTGTTAGTTTTGTGTGTTGCTGTGCGAGAAGAGGAGAAAAGGAGAAGCGATGGCGGGTAGCAGCATGAGAGCAGGTAAGTGTATGGCTGCACTGATGAGGAGAGGAGTCGTGCCATCTCCTCTCACGACGGTATTGCGGACGCGATCTGGTGCCGGACTCCCATTGGGTTCTTTGCCTCCTCCTACTGCTCCTGTAAGTCCCGACGCCCCTCTGCCCTCACGGCTTACCTCACCATTTTCCATATATCTTCCGCCAGTATCTGGTTTTAGTGTGCACCTAGGTTGTGGTCTTCAGATCCCCACTGGATGCATTTTTGTTGCAGTCTGGTTCCAGGGTTTCTTTATTTTCTTGTGACGTGTCTATGGGGTTTGTTTCTGTACCGTGCAGCTTGACGAAAACGATGAGCTGATTTGGGATGACGGAAACCCGTTTCCCGAGCCTTGTATCGACGATGTTGCTCCCATGGTTGGCAAGGTAAACCTGTTGTTGCCTTGGGAAGATACCCTAATGAAAAATATCCATGCATTGCAAATGGTGTTCCTTTTGAAAAAAAAAACAATTATAAAAAAATATTGGTTTGCACCATTTTTGGAATTCAGGTTTATTTCTGTAAGCTCCAGATACACATTTGTGTACCAAATCTGGTATTTTTTCTATCTGTTGTGGAGCAGCTGTGTCTGGGAAACAGAAAATGTGAGATCAGGGGAAGGATTCAGGCTGATGTAGATCATAGATACAGAAAAATCATTCTCATTTAGGTTGTTCTAGGTGCAAAATGTCTGAGGTACAGAATAAGATTATCAAGTAGGATCCTGCAAGCAAGAATGCCACTGCAAATGGTGGTTTTTTTGGTTTGCATCATTTCTGGGAATTTAGATTCATTTCTGTAAAGCTCCAGAGACACATTTGTATACTGAATCTTGGTGTTTTCTATCTGTTGTGGAGCAGCTGTGTCTGGGAAACAGAAAAAACAAGATCAGGGGGAAGGGTTCAGGCTGATGTAGATCATTCTTATGGAATTGTTCTAGGTGCAAAATTTCTGGGGTACAGAGCAAGATTGTCAAGTATGATGTGGCAAGCAAGAATGTCACTGGAATAGAACTGTTGTGATCAAACTATTTATTTGAAGCTCATGGTTTTGTGTGCCTATGTTAGGGGGCATGTATGGACCTTCTCCCCTGGACACAAACACAGGGTATTGTTGATGAACCACTTAACTGGGTGAGGCATCAAAGGATTATGTTGATTGAAGTGACATAGTTTGGTATGAAATGGTGCAGTATGAAGCACTGGCATGGACGACAGGAGGCTTGGGATTTTTTGTTCTTGTTGGGTATGCGGCTGCTTGGTGGAATAGGAGGCGTCAATGCCCCTGGGTTCGTGCTCTCTTCAACAACTTGATCAATGTCCTGCATGATTTCTTATACTTTTGTTAAGACAAGATCATGGTGTGGTCACCACCTGCATATTGGCAGGCAGATCCTTCAAATTTTGGGATTAGGAGTGTCCTGGCCTTGACATGAAGTCATGCTAAAAGGCTTTTTACCAGACTAAGTGCAGATTTGTTTGAAGGACATGGGTTTGAACCATCTGAGGGTATGTTCTTGCTTGGAGTGGAGGCTGTATACAACATACTATTGGGAGTTATGGAAGTTGAAAGATTATTACTGCCATTCAATCATTTGGTTTCTCATGCATGATGGTTTTTCAGGTACCACGTGAAGTTCTGCTTGACGAAGTCCAAGCTGATGCTGCTTAGACCCACTTTAAGGCCCACCTGACTGCGAATCTGGCTGATTTAGGGTAAGTCTTCACTAGTCCTGGGTCTTCAGTGTGTCTCTTCTAAGTAAACATTGGAACTGAAATATTTCAGAGGATACAGATCCATAAAAGTTCAATTGAATGTAAATCACTCCAGAATCTTTCATTTTCACTGACAGGAAAATCCTTGCTCATTCTTTGTTATTTCTGAGATGGGCACCTCATTGATGATGAGATTTCCCTTGTGGGGTGGTGCAGGTTTATTTGTGGTGTACTAAGTGGTTCCATGTAGAAATTACTGGTTTGAATAGAATGCAAAAGGCACACCCAAATCTGATGCAACAAATTGAAATAAGTTTAGTTGTAACCCTCTCAAAGTGTATGCTTCATTGTTCTTGTGGCCTCTGTGAATTGCAAGTTCAGTGTGAAGATGAGGTTGAAGAAGGGTTTAGTGCCAGCCATCACAGTTGGCCCTTTACGCTTGACTCTGTCCAGCCACTAATTCAGCCCCCTGTGGAAATTCAAAAATTGCCTCGGCGGTCTGTTTTGTTCTATGGGTCCTAGTGTCCCCATGGGTGTTGAAGTCAATGATTTGCCACAGTTTCTTTTGCATCTAGCTGTTTTGTGATGAAGCACTTGCCACTTGGATGCAGAACATTGTAACAACCTTAGAAAAAAGTGTGTTTGTTATTGGAAGAACTTCAGCTGTTGCAATAGCCAGTGCTAGGGGTAGGAGGGCATTACAGTGTATGATCCTGCTGTGGGAGGGATTTTTCATTAAGGTTCCTCAGTTTTCATGTTGGTATGAATGGAACCTTGGTTTTTTAGGAGAAGAAGGCCTTTACAGCATGGCATTACACCCTGGACCTCAGTGGCTGCCTCAGTTGACAAGATGGCAGGCCTTGATAGCAGGATATTACAACCATGACTTCAGGCTCCATAATCATCTTGCTATGGGGGAAGATTTGCAATAAGGTTTGTATTAGTGAAACCTTGGTTTTTACATAGACGAAGGCCTTTACTGCATGGTATTACACCCTGGACATCAGTGTCTGCCTTGATAGCTGCCAGACCTCAGACTCTGTCCTTGGTTCACAAGACAAAATGCCCTGCTGCTTCGGCCTTCCTATAAACTAAAAAATACTGAAATGATTAGTAAAAAGAATTCACATGAGCCTCAAGAAATCTCCATACTTGGAATTAAAGGTAAATCAGAACCAGGTGGAAAACGATTCCTTTCTAAAGAAAAATTCCAGATTAAGACTTAAGAAGAGGGAAGGAGAAGTTATATGGAGCGGGGAGAACAAGAACTGGTTCAAAATGAACTGGAAAACTAGCTGTATGAACAAAAGTGACAGGACTAAAGGGAGGAACTAGTTTTAAATGATGCAGTTCATATTCAGATTATTGCTCCAATAGTATGAAAGGGGTCCACAAATTGATGGGAAGATTTGAATTCTAAACTTCTTCAATATCCATTCCACTAAATCTCGAAGTAGAAGTGCATGTCAGTATTGGTTAGGTGTCAACTTTTGAACATACATATCAGCCTCCTCCTTCTATTGGGTACTCTCTTCAGAAATTTCATACTAGCATGGTCCTGGTATTGGGTCCTTTTTAAACTTTCATCTGTGCCTCCTCCTGGTCCCTTTATGGTGTAGAAGACTGGTTTTTGGTGGGTATTTGAGGCAGGCACTGGCATTGGAACTGGTATAAAGTAGTAACAAGGCTGGTATCTCCTCAGGTTATACCAGCCTGGTAGGGTCTTGGACACCAGTGTTATAGATAGATGCCCACATCTCAGATCAACATGGTCCATACCAGTGTTGGCCAGTTCTTCCTTTTCAAGAGAACCTCTGGTCTTGGTTCCAACCTTCTTTTAAGTTTTGAAAGAGGTCCTGGTTTTAGTTCAAGGTTTTTTTCATTTTTGTTTGCCAGAACCTCTAGGATGGTTGCAGACCCAATTCTTCACATTTTAAGACTCCTGTTCCCAGTTCTTAAAAAACAAATTCCAAGGCGGGTCCAGTTCCAAACTGGAACCAATTCCATCTACCTACACATGGCACAAAACTGATTTTTTTTTTCTGTTACTAGCACTCCACAACCAATAAAGTGACCACCCATATCAACTACATGCCTAAACCAAAAGAAGGAAAAAAATTGCATACTTGAGTCTTGTTCCCAAAGTAACAACTACATTCCTAATGCTACCCACCCCCTCTTACAACATTGTTGTATACCTAAATTGTTTCTCACACTACCAACATTTCTAACCCTAATCAGGAGAAAACGTTCATTCTGGAAAGAGAGTGGACAATGTTCATGTAATTAGCCATTTCACATGTTTGACTGCATTTTTTGCTGGACAAGATGCTGATCATGTAGGATGGAAAAGAACCAACTCTTTCAATTTGGATGTGGCCTATGAGTGAAGACTGTTTTTCTTAATCACCTCTTCATACTCAGGTGAGACACATAATGGCATGAGATCTGTGAAGAACTCTTTAACTATGGAACAACAGCCCAAATCAAGGACCAAGAAAGATAGATCCTCTTAACATGTAGGACTATTCACCCTTGTAAGAATCAAAGTAGATTGATCCAATGGATTTGTGTGATTCTCACCAGGCACAGTCAGAGACACTGTGGAGCAAGTGGCACTGATGCAGTAGTACCCATTCTCCATATCTGGAGAGATCCAAAGAGTTCAGCCACATCTGTAGAACTTCTTCAAAGGCAATGAAAAACTTGGCAACAAACTGATGAAGAAAAAGAGTGGAGCTCTGAACATCTGAGTGTTTCACCTTCTCAGATGATCCATGGACCACAAAACATTTTCTCTACACAAGGCAAATCTCATTGATCTTCATTGACATCTACACTTGAGGAAAAAACATTTTTCTAAACATGCAATCTAGTCCTATCATATCAATGGGTATATAAACTGTGAAACACCAGACAGCCATTCAAGTAATCCAGAAACTATACTGACCTGACACAGAAGAAAGATACTGTGAATCCAACTCTGGATGCAAACCTTGAGGATTGTTGAACAAATCAAAACATTTTAATTCCTTCAAAGGGTTCAATGGCCACATGTAAGCATGGGCAAAAGATCTAGGAATCTATCTTGGCACAAATTATGCTCTCTGTTTATCAGGATCATGCACGCACAGTGGATTGTGCATTAGGAACTTTGTTCTGTTTTACTCGAAAAATGCACAAAGCTCCCAATGAAACTGGGAACCTCAGAAAGACATTCTGCATCATGGGTAGTACCTATGAGTCAGGAATGAGAACATCCTTGTATGTGCAAACATAGGGTTCGTTGCAACCTACATAGCATCCTGCCCACTTTCCACTGTCAATGTCCCCTGCATTCCACACAGATGCATACAGAAACATGGGTTTGGTGGGAAAATCTTGTGCTTCCACCTTTTCAAGCGTGCGGATTTCAGCCCCATCAATGTACCAAGTGATTTTGTCACGAGTCCAACAGATTGTGTACTCGTGAAATTCCTGTGATGAGTCAAAACCCAGATCATGAATAACCTCCCTGTTTCCTGTCCCTGTGGTGTACACATTTGTCTGTATGATAGACTTGTCTTTCCCCAGAAACTCAAAGTCAATCTCATCTTGAGTTTTGTCACCTTCCAAAGATGACAGATAAAAGCTGCAATTCAGGCCACTGGTGTTTCCAGCAGGTGTGCGGATCTTTGCACTGAAGGTTCCTGAATCAAAGCGATTTGCTGTCCGCCACCGTGCCCCATTCCTGGTGTCATATGTGATTGCAATTTCTTTGTCTGCTGCTCTGTGCTCAAGAACATGATGGCCATAGTCAATCTCTATGTGGAGAAGATGCTTTGTTGCAGAAGCCAATGCTGTTGTTGCCGTGGATGATTTCTCCTCCTTACCACCCTCAGTCTCCTGCTCATCATCATAGTTATGCTCTGAAGATGGACTCTTTCTTCTTCACCATGCCGTTATGTGCAAACCACAATGAGTACAAAACCCTATTTACATACTTACACAAGTACAGAAGAAAGAACAAACTTCTGAAACTTGCAGTCCATGGCTCTTTTCAAGGTCAAAGGCCCATGACTGCTATTATGTTGTTCATAACTTATAAAATGAATTTGAACACACCACAAAGTGCAAATCTAAATCCCTGATTTGAAGCAACAAATTCAGGCAACAAAACCAAAAATTGGGCATTCAAGAAAAATTTGCGACCACAAAACAAGAGTGAAAAATCTGGTGGTTTTTGTTGCATACCTGTGATGGAGCTGGGTTTGATTTGCGAGGTACACATGCACAACCTGAAAGGCAATGCCCTTCCCCTTCCATACTCAAAAGAATTATTCTCCTCCTCTTCTGGACCTGCCAGCAGGAATTGCGTTAGGGTAGATCTGAGGAATGCTGGATCTAATTTGTCTAAGGAGAAGAGATGAGCACTGTATTGCTAGTGGTGGATATGAGAACAAACCAAACTGGACAAGACCCAAATGAAATAATCGGATGGAAAACAAAAGAAAAAAAAGAGAAAATATATATAATGTCTAGCAAAGACCAAGGTCAAGAAGGAAAGCCCAAAGTGGCAGAATCAACGAAAGAGTGTTTTGCACACATAATGCAAATAGATAGCCTTCTTACATCTCAACACATCTCATCTCATCAAGGAAACTGGAACCCAAAACAAAATCTCAAATGACTTCTTAATCCAACGCAACAAATCACTTCTTGAACGCTACCAACTTCAGAAAAAGGGAGTGCAACAGGTGTACTAACCGGACAAAAATCAGAACCAGATCCAAAGAAGAAGAAGAAGAAGAAGAATCAGATTGATCTCATCTTACCTTGGCTTGATCTCAAGATATGGGTACCAACCGAAAATAAACAAGTAAATGAAGAGAGAGTGAGAGAGAGAGAGAGAGAGGCTCCTCCTGTGCTCCCGAATCTCACAGTACCCAACCAGATCATGAACTTCTTATGCTCCTCTCAATGATCACAAGCTCGTAAAAAACAAAACAGAAAGAAAAATAAGAAGAAGGAGGAGGAGGAGCAGAGCATTCTCTACTTCCGTAAAGCACTGCCTGGATTTTTCCTTTGCATTTTCAGCTCCCTTACCTTGGGTATTCGACTTCTGGTGTGGTGGAAGGCTTGTCTCCGAAGGGCAGATCACATTTTCAGCCATGTTCAAGGCTTTCTTCATACTGGCCCGAATTTGGCCAGTGTAACTTCCGAAATTACAATTACAATTTTTGGGTTGTGAAATTTGGGTGGTTTTTGGCAAAATTAATTTTTTTTTAAAAAAAATTGCCAAGATGTTACACTAAGTTCTGGTAGGTCTCCAGGAAAAAAAGAAAAGGAAGCTACAGAAATTTTACTTTTAGTTTTAAAATTGCCAATATGGCAAAACTTAAGGATAATCACAACCTTAAAGATAAGGGAAGAAAAAATATCTTTGTACTTGGATGATGTAGGAGAAGGCTTTGTAGCTGGATCCTTCTGGATTTGAGATCCCCATCTTGAGGCCTACCAGGTTGAGGGGAGGGGCTGGAAATCCAGAAGGATCCGGTTAGGGAGCCTTCTCCTATACCTTAGATTCAAATCTGAAGATGTGAGTGGAAGCAAAAGATCCTAGTTATCTCCTCCTCCATCATCAAAGTGATTTGGCTCCGTCACATCTCCTCCTTTTGTCATTAACAATTTACTTGGCTCCAATCACATCTCCTCCTCCTCCTCCATCATCATCATCATCCAAGTTACGGGTGCTCCATCACATCTCCTTCCCTTCATCATCATCCTACTTGAGTTGTCATCACAATGCTCAATTTGCATACTTATTGCCTCCTCCTTCCTCAACATCATCATACTTTGGGTCGTCATCACAATGCTCAATTTTCCAACTTATCTCCTCCTCCTCCTTCATCAAAGGCATCATACTTGGGTTGGCATCACAATGTTCCAATCCTTACTTGTCTTCATCACCATCTTCATCATTATCATACTTGGGTTGTCATCACAATCCTCCAATACCTACTAATCTCTTCCTCCTCCATCTTCATCTTCTTCATTATCATCATACTTGGGTTGTCATTGTAAGGATTGAAACACTATTTGTCTCATCCTTCATCACCGATGTTGATATTGTCATTGTCATCAACACTTGGGTGTCATCATAATTCCTCGATCCTACTTTGTCTCTGCAATGATCGGTATGGGATGAGTGTAAAGCATGTGGAGAAAAGCATGCTGAGAAATTTCCTAGCATATTTGGAAGGCACCTCAATACCCAAGGATATTCCTCTTAAAAGAGAGGAGGGATCTTACACCAACTATTTAGGTGCAAGAAGGAGCTTAGATGTCACATAAACTATTTCGGCATGTCAGGGACACTACCAGTGTTGGGTGGGTATCAAAAAAAAATCTCTCAAGTTTCAAGTCAGT
>Ga0209208_10003277_pt1 | contig 23224 bp, 20 predicted proteins | sample S1TSphfallax_3_FD_187694 | JGI IMG/M metagenome (GOLD analysis project Ga0209208, IMG submission 187694) | Host-associated microbial communities from peat moss isolated from Minnesota, USA - S1T2_Fd - Sphagnum fallax MG (SPAdes) (version 2) | ecosystem: Host-associated > Plants > Peat moss >...
GTGTGAGTCTTGGGTTTATCTCCTCTTTACTCAATGTCCCCTGAGGTATCAATACCTGCAGAAATCTCCACGGAATTCTAAGCTGCTACCAAAGGTGACAATTTTTGCTGCTGATTTGACACAAAATTTTATAAATAAGAGAAAAAAAAATCCCAGACCCAAAAATTATGACAGAAGACTCTTGGCTCCTTAACCCTAAAAATCAGCACTGCAACCTGATAATAAACAAATTTATAAATAAGAGAAGAAAAACCCTGGACCCAAAATGATGAGAGAAGACTCTTTCTTGCTCCATAAACCTTTAAAAAAATCAGGACTAGAAGCTGCTAATGATTAATTTTTTTATAAATAAGATTTTTTTTAAATCCTGGACGCAAAAATGATGAGAGAAGACTCTTGCTTGCTCCTTAAACCCTAAAAATCAGCATGGCAACCTACCTGCCAATGAAAAATTCTTATAAATAAGAGGGTATAAAAAAATTCCCAGACCCAAAAGATGACGAGAGAAGACTCTTTCTTGCTCCGTAGACCCTAAGAAAATCAGCATTGCAAGCTGCTAATGACAGACAGTAAATGAAAACAATCCAGCTCTGGTTGGATTTATGATTCTTGTTTCTTCATACAAAAGATCTATACCAACTGAGTTTTCTGGAGCAAAATTCGGATAGATCTATTTATATATATATATATGCAAAAGGGAAATGCACAGATTGTTGTTCCACGCATTTGGATTACGAGACTGTCTTTAGACAAAATGCAAGAATGTAGCAGCAGAAGATATCTCAGGCAAAACCCAAGTAAGTATCTCCATGGCATTTTACAAAGCTGCTGAAATCTACTACAGCTCTTGATCCAGCCGGATCCATTCAACTGGGAGTGTGGGAGAGATCAACAAAGGATCGTGTATGAAGAAGGTGCAAAGAAGAGAGAGAGAGAGAGATCAGGCCCGGACAAGAGGAATTGCTAGAAGCACTTCCATGTGGAAATGCAAAACGTGGGCAAGAAGCAGAAGAAGAAGAAGCGGAGGTTAGAAGATCCAAACCTCGGGTATGGCCTTCGCCTTGTGGATCAGACGCTTCACAAACATTGTTGACAACCGAAGAAACCGCAAGCCGGCCAAACAGCCAATCCCTTTCTTCTTCTTCTTCTTTGTCTTCTTCTTCTTCTTCTTTTGCTCAAAACTCACCAGATCAGATCTGAATGGCGAACAACAACAACAATGCTAATACGAAACCATTGTCGCAACAGCTGTCTACAACATGATTTCAGCTACAGAGAACAACATTTCGTGCTTATGGGTGGTCGAAGAAATCGTCCACTGCGTCGATCGCGCGCGCGCGAGAGAGAGACGTCGCGCGCGAGCGAGCGAACGAGAGTGGAATTGGCGGAACGCATGGTGGAATTAGCAATGGAGTGGACAGAATGGGTGGAACTGGCGGAGATTTGTCTGGAATTTGGCTTTAACAAATTCTGTCCCTGGAATATTTGTCTGGAATTCGAGTTCCATAATTTCTTGGTTTCGGAATGTGTCCTAGAATTTGTCTCCTAAACCGTAAACCCTATTTGCCTTTTAGTGTGCTTCCCATGTATCAGTGTCATTCATCACCCTAGAGGCTAACCTCGGTTGGTAGGTTAGGTTATCAATCGTGACACATGTTGGAAAATTGATTACATGCAAATCAATGAAAGAAAAGAGATGAATTAATAAAACCTAAATTTTCATTGAACTCTTCTCTTAACCTAATTTTCAGATCACACAAATTGTTACAAATTTTATATTTATTTTCAAGCTTTTGTCACAAATGGTAATGTCATGAAGTCCATTCATTTAAATGTTCATTCATAATTTGTAATGAATTTGTATTAATTTTTAGTTTAATGTCAGTTCATTTTCAGTTCATTTTTAATTTATTTTTAAATAACTTTCAATTAAGTTTGAATTTAATCCCAATTAAGTCATAGTTAACTCCTAATTAACTCCTAATCAACTTTGAATTAAATCTTAATTAATTATAATTAAGTTTCAATTAATTCATAATTGATTCTTAATTTTTTTAAATTTCAAAAATCTTCTTCACTTGATGCACACATTGTCGCAACCCCACTTTTGGAAGACTGCGAAAATAACATTCACACTCCCGAAATGGGGACTTGGGAGTCCTCCGGGACTCTCAAAACTTTAGAGCTCAATTGCAAGGGTCAAAACATCTTGCTTTAAGGCGTTCTTCATATTGTTGAAAAGCTATCAAAGTGTAGATGTCAAAACTGGCCTCACATGAACCATTTAAACATCTGCAGCACAAGTTATGGCAAAAAGAAGGGCCAGGAGTCAAACTGGCAGTTTGACTCCCAACCACTAAAAGTCAAGAATCAACCCAACCCCAGTGTGTGCAGGTCGAGTGTGACACATCGTTGGAAAGCCCTCAAGGAGAGCTACAAGTTTGCTTCAGACCTCATCTCAATCGGAGGTATGAGCAAAGAGTTATGAACTCACAAAGTCTCGGAAGTCCAAACCAGGACAGTTTCGGGACTCCTCCTTGGGAGTCCCGGGACAAAAAGTCATTCGAATGTAGGTGCCACGGAGTAACGCAGAAAATACTATATGGGGGAAAGTGGTGGCTTCCCCCGAGTCTGGGCCATGGTGAGTCTTGTGAGTCCAGAGTCGCCCGTGACTTGTCTTAGCACTAAAGGTGTTTTAGAAGTTGAACTAACCAACTTGTTGGTTGGTTTTATGCAAGTCTGAGTAAGTAATTAAAGTTTGTCTCTCTTCTTAGTCTTATCCCGGAGCTTTAGCACGCCCCTCCACCCCTTTTAATGTTGAGGGCTAAGAGTGTGCCCTCAAGTCCCCCTAATTCCGTTATTTCAGAAATCAAGGCCCATCTTGGGTCTAACTTGGGACTTGGGAGTGTGTCACACATAAAAATCTTTTTAGGAGTTTCTTTAAGCTATGTCCTCAAAGGGGTATACATAAAAATAAAACCCCTCCTTTCTTTCAATTTGTTTGACACCAATTTTAAGCATGATCTTATACCTTAGTATTGTCATGGTTTTTTCATATTCATGTTTGCATATATTAATATAATAAATATTCATTTTCACATTTATCGTACACATCTCATGTTTTTGTTCTTAGTTTTTGTGTTTTTGTTTTAGGAATCACATAATCTTATTTTGTTCTTTGTTTGAAAGTTAGATTTAAACCTTTCTTTTAAACTTTGTTCTTGCAATGTTTCATGTCCTTGATAGCTTTGACCTCTTCTTGAATAATAGATAAACATTTCACATGCAAATGTTACATTATTTCTCTAGCATTGCATGTGCAAAACACATGCACAAATATCTAACCTTTAACTCAAGTATTTTATAATTTCAAAAATGTTAAGTACATGAAGCACAAATATTCAAAGCAAAAACAACTTGGTGAAATTAACACCTTAACTTAACAAAATATCAAGTTACACATTACACCATGCCAATCAAGCATTGAAAATGTTCATGTTTGTCAATAAAATATGTCGATCAATATATTTGTAATCATATTCCTTGTGTTGTAATGTACCAACTTAATAAAATCATCTTCAATTTTGTTTCACACCAAATGATGATGAATCTCAATATGTTTTATGAAAACATTTTTTATCAAAACATGTTTAACCTTTAACATTCTTATCATAATGTGTTTAGCCTTAAATTATGGTTTACATTTTCATTGAAATGCACCTTGCCCTTAATGTTCTGATTATAACCTTAATTATGGCTTACACTCCCATCAAAATGTGTCTAGCCTACAATAACATCCTTGCATCTTTGAAATGCAAACCAAAAACAGTTTTTTTTTTAATAATGAAAAATATATTTCATTATAATCCATGAAAATGCTTACAATTATAAACAAATTGGCTCACAACCTTCATTACCTAAACAATATTAGGTCTTGTGGGTTTGCATTATCTTACTTATAATCATACTAAAACACTTCAATATATGCTTGATATATTTGCATTTGTTTAAATGAATCATTTAGTCTTATCAAACATGATTTATTAATTTCCCCAAGAAATATTAAATCTCACTTAAATCCACCATTTTGAACTTCTTCGAAAGACCATTATTTTTTTATATAACAAAGTCAAATATTTAAAGACCAAAACGACATCATCAACATAGAAAGTTATGATCATAAAATAATTTCCTTAAACTTTTTTGAAATACAAACTATAGTGAACATAACTTTTTTCATATTCCTCAAACAAGAAATATGCATCAATCTTGTGATTTCATACATAAAGAAATTGTTCCAAAACATATAAAGATTCATAAGCTTACATACCATTTTTTTACCCTTCAACACAAACTCTTTCAAATGTTGGATGTATATCTCTTTTGAAAGATCTCCATATAAAAGAAATTTTAACATTCGTAAAAAAAAAAAATTATCATTTTCCACCCCCCACAAATTGTGATTACTATTCAATTTGATTACATTTCAATCACATCTAGCCATCTTAAACTTGTTGCACTAAATTAATGGTCAATATTGTTTATAGTTGTAACATTCATTACATAGTTCATCTATGAATATAATTTAAACCTTATTTTATTTTTTAATAATTTCAAATTATTGATGTGAAAATTGAGGTTCACATTTAACTTTATTTACACAGTGCATTAGAATGGGTTAGTGAAATTTTTGATATCTCTTCAATTATTAAAATGGTGCATGAGTTAAATTATTCACCTTTAACACATTGAAAACATTGTTCGTGAATTGCATTTTACAATTATCATAATGTATTAAAAACACATGTAACAACTTAAGATTTCACGTTTATATTGAATTAAATTGGTGATTTTTTTGACAATTTGTAAATCTACTTTTACAAAGGAAATGGAAAATATATGTATTCTTACATCATTAGAAAACATAATATTAAAATAATGTTGTGATTTTTTTTTTCAAAGTTGTGTAATTGATCATTTTTATTAACGTATGATTAGTGTTGTTAAACAAATATGGTCTTAAAAATTAAATAATTATATTGAATATTTAATTAATCTTTTTTTTTGTGCCTAATGTTTTCCAATTGAATGGGGCAACAACATCAAGAAAGGATTTTTTGGGAAATTTTTTCAATTTTTATCAAATTAAAAATATATATTATTAGAATTTTATTATAAACTATAGTAAATAACCATAATATTTAAGGATTTGAACAAGTTTTCAACTCCATAACTTGTCTACAACCAAATGTGATTAAATCTTCTTATGGATGATTGCCATTTGAATAACATCACAAAAATTAGGAAAAAAATATTTTTGTTTAATCATATTGAGGAAAATAAAAATTTGTAGTCATAAAAAATGGACATATATTTTACATAACAAAAATGACATTATTGAAAAATAATCAAGGCATTTTAAAATTCATATTGAATTGAATCACATTTTAAAATATTGTAAATCAATTTAGCCCAAAAAAATTGTAAATTTTTAAAGTTGTTCATAACATGCTATTTTAAGTTATTTAAAAAACCCTTTCAATTGATTATTTATGACTTATAATATTTCTTTTGAATACATTATTGAATAAACTTCAAGATTGTGTTTTTATTTGTGGCATTTGAATGAATTTTGAAGAAAAAAATATGTTAAAATTTGAATTTCCTAAACAATTCCATGTCAAACATAGTGATTTTTATTTTTTATTTTTATGTCAATAAAGTCTTGAAACAATTTGGTGCTTAAAACCTTGGTGCATTTCCATGAAGTCATGGGTACAAACCTTAATGGATGTGTGCATTAATGTATATAATGTGTATATACATTAATATGTCATGTGCAAATGCAATATACAAACATATACATATGATGGTGGTGAATGGCATCCAAAAAAGTTTACCAACAAAACTCAGAAATAATAGTTTTATTTTTCACAACATGTATTTTTGTGACAATATGCCATGAAAGTATACAATTTGTGATTTCATAACTTTAAAAAAAAAGAAAAAAAGATTGATGTGTTGTATGATGAAGTGGCATTCTAATTCACGTCATATTAATTTGGGACCTCATAATATATAGGTCAAAATTCTAAAATTAAAACTTACGTAGTGCAACATGTGACTATCCAAAATGACTAAAAACATTTTCATTAAAAATATCCTAATTAATTAGTCAATTTTTACTAAAATCATACAAGTTGCATATTAATCAAAATTTGTCCCATCTCATGAAAACCTAATGAATTTGGGTAGTTGCAAAACCCATGATTCCTTCTTGTGATCCATTTGATGCACCTTGGAATATTGAATTGTTGTAACTATAAACAAAATTTGAATTGATTTCATTTGTGCAATAGGGGATAAGGTTTCAATGAAATTAATATCTTCAACTTGTGAAAATCCCATGGTTGCTAAATGAACTTTAGTCCTTGCCACAAAACCATTTGCATTATACTTAGTTTTGAAAATCCATTTACAATTCATTAGTTTGTGACATGGTGGAAGATAAGTAAATACCTTTAATAATCAATATTTATTGCATCATACTATGGTTGAATACTTTTTTTAAAAACCATAATTCTTCTTACAACAATTCTCAACACACTAATTCCATAACTCCATAGATAATCCATTAATATTGCTATGATTGAAACCAAGGTATGGAAAGATGGCATGACAAACTCCCTATAAATGTAAATGCCATGCCAATCTTCATAAGAAATTGGATGATCAATGCTTGCCAATTGATCAACAATCATGTGAAGTTTGTTAATGTGAGCTTGCATTGAAATGTCTTCTTCCATCTTAAGTTTGTCAAACTCTTGACATAGTTGCAATCTATTGCCAACATGTTATCCTTCAAATGGTGCACAAAGGTTGTCCCAAGCTTGTTTTGTATTCTTTACACATGCTACATGATGCAATAGAAAATCAATAACATTTAAGAACATTGTCCCATGAACCAATTTGTTTTTTTGCATGAACATGCAACGTTTATGAACACCTCCTTCAAGGATTATTTTTTCAAACTCAATTTTTGATGGTAATTACTTTCATGAAATGATGTCCCCTAAATCTTTCTCATGCAAGAGGATTTCCATCTTCATTTTTCAAGTATGAAAATTATTGCCAATAAGTTTCTCAATGCTTTAAACATCAAAAGTAGATGCCATGATTGTGACTAAAACAATGTCAAAAAATAGACCTTCAAAACATCAAAACTTTTGAATTAACAACTAATATGTCCCCAACACAAATTTTCCTTTTCTCAAAAGCAACCAAGCTTTGATACCATGTTGAAAATTAACTATGAATCAATGATTAAATAAAGATGAGTAAAATATAGATATATAATGAATTTTCCACCCAACCTTAAGATCACACAAGTTGATACAAACTTTATGATAGTTCTAGCTTACTCTGAATAGGAGATGAACATGTAAATGTTATGTTCTCTAGTACTACATGCACAAATATCTAATCTTAACTTAAATATTTCATAGTTTCAAAAATGTGTAGTGCATAATAAAAGACAGATATCTAATGTAATAATAACTTGGTAAAAATAATTAATAGGATGTTGGTCATTCTAGAATACATAGGTTGCATCGATGATGAAATTGCATGGTGGAATGGGTGGAATTGATAGAATTTGTCTACATTAAATGTTAGTAAATTTTGGTTTCATAATTTTGTCACTAGAATTTTGTTTGGAATTCTGGTTGCATAATTTATGGGTTTCAAAATTTGTTTTAGAATTTCTTTGCATTTAACCTCTAATGTGCTTAACCATGGTAGTTTGTTTGATCACACTAGGGGTCTAGCTTTGAGGGTTAGGGTAGGTTAATCTGGGTATTGCCGCTATATGTAGGTTGTAGTGATGATGAAACTGTACTTTACAAAAGTACAAATATTAAATATTAAATATTTTTTTTCAAAATTCTTATTTCGAAGAGATTGATTGATTCACATTTCTTTTTTTTTGAAATTTAAAAAAAAAAAATTCAATTTTGCTTGCCCCCGAGCTGAATTGCTGATTGATCTATTCTGCCTGACTAATCCTGCTCAGCCTGCCAATTCTGACTGATTCTCCTGTCCAGGGAGGCCAACAAACCTGGCAGAAATGGCCATTGAGAGGCAAGGCACTGCAGAATCTGCTTGTAACACAGAGGAGGAGGAGGGCATGGATCACAAGGATCTTTCTCCACAGCTCTGATTGAAGATTCTAGATATATTCCTTGCTCCCAGATGATTGGATCCAATATTCTAGGTATATTAGAGTTATCTGTAAAGTCACACGATTAGGGGGGCAAAGAATGGCCAGTTTCAACATAACATCCTGGAAACAAACGTCTTGTGGAGAGTGCCATCCTTGGTTGATGATTTCCAGCCCAGACGGTACAACACATCCAGATTGGATCCCTTAAGTCCTCCTGAAAAGTTTATACACCAGATTCTATCACCTCTGCATGAGAGCTTCAAGATCTCTCTAACCCAAATCAAGATGTGCTTCCTTGATTATCACAGAGTCTATCTAACCCACAAGCCCGGGGCAGCATATGCCACGCCACACCTCAATTCCAATGCTCACTCTAAAAGCTACAGTACCTAGTCAGAAAGTTCAATATCTACAAGACAGATCTTGCTCCAACAAGCAAAGCAAGCAACAAAGGCACAGATCTGAATGACTTCATTTCGCACGCAGCACAAGAAAAAAGGTCATAACTTGGGAACCTAACTAAAGCAGTTGCAGAGATCCACATCCCAGAAACATCAAACCTGGATTTCTGGATATTTGCAGGGCATCATTGGTGCTTGATCTCTCAACTTCAATCAGTAGCACTTGGGTTGGTGATCAATTTCTCACTGTTGGGTCACCAGGGTGAATTTCTTTGTACTGTACATACCCAAAGTGCCAGAAAATCTCTCCACCATCAAAATATACCTACGTGTACATTATTGTTTCAAAATGGTTGGTTCTCTACTGCTACAGTTCTGTGGATTCAAGACAACTGTTGCATCTAAAAGTGTAACACGAAATGCAGGGTGACATGGTTTACCTTGTACAGAAGGAATTAAGAATTCCTACTTTCAATCATTTCTCAATAGAAAATCCCCTCAATACCCTGTAACCAGGTTCAAGCTCAAAGCTTCAGGGACTCAATTCAGAAGGGTTTATCCTGCACATGAAAGACTGACTGGAGAAGAGAAAGAGTGTTCGTTCAATCAAGAAGGAAAAAAAGGGAATATCTTCATTTCCCACCTGTGTCTAGGAAGATGTCTGAATCCACAGCTTCTAAACTAACAATGTTTCAGCTTTCTGTACAAATGCCAAAATGCACCACCGATTTTCATGCAACCATCTCACATCATGTGCAATTTCTAGCACAACTTCAAGTTCCAACAGGCTAGTGCATTGAACTCTCTGCACAGTTTGAAGTCTCCCTTCCCAGTATCCACCTTCTATACACTCATTCATGTTTCACAGCTCCCATTAAATCTGGGTGTTTTCAATCCTCCATCATAGCTCCCAGATCCATTAAAGCTTCAATGTCTGATCCACAGCATGAAGATGTCTGATCCACAGCTTCTAAACTGCAATGTTTCAGCTCCCTATACAAAAACCAAAATGCACCGATATACAACCATCGCAGATCATGGACCATTTCTTGCATAACTTCAAGCTCCTCCCTGAGGCTATTGTATTGTGTGCTTTGGATGCTCCACACATGAGTTGAAGTCTCTGGGCTTCCAGTATCCACCTTCTATACACTCTTGGTTGGGCAATTGGGCAGTCCAGAAAAAAAGAAGCAGACAGTACTTTCATATTGTCTGCAGTAAGGACCCATTGCTGAGTTAACGTTCTCAGACTTACTACCTACTGAAACACCCTCGTTACATACTACTTTTGAGTGTATTTATAGGCCGTCAATCTGTGTATCTCCAAGTTTGAATTGATGTGAACCTGCTTAATCTGCTTGAATTTATTTTCAGCATTCTCTGTAAGCTTTTGAGTCCAAGCACACTACAGTATGCCAGAAAACTAGTCTCATTAGTGCAGAAAATGAAAATGCATGATAATCAAGCTTGAAAGTATTAGAGAGTGTGCCATCTAGGGTCGATTTCAGCTCCTAGCAAGTTGAATGGGCTCGCCTACAGACACACATGCTAGGAGCTGAATTGGCCCACCTATGGACTTGCTAGGAATCAGCCAAGCCCACTCTCTAGCGTTAAAGTCAGGGAATCCCAGGAAAAAAACAGAGCTGCATTTATGCTGAATCTGCCTATGTGACTGATTCAGCCACCACCCAGGTCTAATCAGGCCACTAAGACAGGTTCAGCACAATTAAGAAGCCTAGAAAAAGGCCTAAACAGCCAGCCCAGGCTTTTAACTTATGTGAAACCTTTTGACAATGAATCTTAAAACTCTGATATTCAATTTCTGAAAGAATTATTTACATCAGCCTGTTGGAGCTTCTACAGCTTGCTGAAATACATGGATGGTGATCTTCACAACTACAATGATGAAGATTCTTTACTATGTTTTTGCTTTCCAACTCTACTCCCAAGAGTTCTACGCAAAAACAAAACAAAACAAAACAAGACAAAACAAAAAAAAATACACACTGCTGCTGGAACTCTTACAAAGCGGATTTGAGGACTATCAACAACTTCAATCCACAGTTGTGACAATTTGTCGGGGCATCAATGGCAACAACCATGAATTCATCTGCAAAGTTTTTGACAGTTTTGAAGTTTTTGATCTCAATGTCATGGCCTCTCCTCACCGCCTTTGGAAAGTTGAGAAATTTAATGGCAAGCACAAAGATGGCAGCGAAGAAAACAGCCCAGCCAACCAGCACGCCTGCAACTGTTGGGAGGAAGCTGTGTTTGAATCCAAAGCTTGTGTGGATGTAATCTCTGACTGTTGGAGATGGATCCAGAGATCCTACAACTAGCACAGGTGCGGTTACATCACCAAACTGGGACACAACCAGACCATAGATTGTCCAAGCCACTGGACATATCCAGTAATACCAAATCCACCATGCTGGAATTAGCTGCAACAAGCACATCATGATCCCACCACCACCAACAAAGCTCAATTCACACTTGAATGGAATATTTTAGTGAGAGAATGGCTCGAGATCTTAAAGCCCTAAACCCTAAACCACAGTATCTGAAGCTCAGGAAAATAATTTGGTGAGCAAAATGCAAGATGCAGCACTTGGTCTGAAGCACCCAGCAGGATATTTCTCAAGGTATGTACACACATGCACAGTTGCAAGTTTTGGTTTTTCCAAAGTGATCTGGATCATGTGGACTTAGATCTATTCAACAAGTGCTCAAGAATTGCAGCTCTAGTGCTGAATTCACAGTGTGCAACTCAAGGATCAATTGCAGCTGCAGATTCATGTCTCAGAGATGGGAAATTGAGAAAGTTTTATACTCACCGGCTTGGCAATCAAGAAGCCGGAGAAGAGGTTGAACAAGGCGTAGAAGAAGGATGCGAGGATTTGGGCGAGTTGACTATTGGGTGTGAGAGCCACCATCATCATTCCATAGAAGGTGAAGGAGATGAGCGAGAAGAATAACACAAACAAGAACCAAAAAAACTTGACCGCTGTCCACTCGAATCCAATCATCGAATATGTAATTCCCGCGTACAGAATTGATTGCACCAGCACATAAGGTATCTCAATCAAAATCTGTAATTCCACAAAAATAGGAGTTAGGATGTTTGCAGCATTCTTCCCAAGCCACACTCTGGATGGGTAATACTACAGTGGAGGATACAGGAGTGCACATGTTTCTTATGCCAGCAGCAGCCATGGAAAGAGTGAGTAATGTCGTGTGGCTTGAGCTCCATTCCAAGGAGGTTGCGACTACTAACCACTTCTGCATATAAATCTGTTTACCCTAAACCCTAAACCTTCCCAATGTAGTGTCAGATATCCTTGGAAGATCTACATTGGGTACAACAATGCTCTCAAGATCATGATGATCGAGACTAGAGAGCTTGCCTGTGCGAGTGCATAAGGAATTGCTGAGTACATCCCTGCTGCCTTTTCTCTGTAAAACACTGTGCGCTCAATGCTCACCACTGGCTGAACTGTGCCACAATTGTTGAAGCAAATGAAAATGGTGGCTCCATACAGAGCACCCAAGATGATGAACAAGTCGGTAGAATTAGTTCTGCAGCCAAAGAATCAAAACTCCAAAAAGTCAATTCACTAGCAAGTCTCTTAAGATCAATGCACTCTTGAAGAACCATGCATGTGCAATACCACATCTCTCAATGAGGTCCAAATGCAGTTGTAGCTCAATAGTGTACCCTGCTTTCTCTTCAACATCAACACCCCATCACAAAGAATGCAAATTCTGAGATGCTGTTCTCTAGAGTCTTTTTTCTGTACAAAAACATGAGTAGAATTTTCCTGTAGAGTCTTTGCTTGATGCCATGACACCTAACCCACCCACCTGTTCGGGCCAACGTTCCAGAAGAGACTGCCAAAAACCAATCCTGTGGATATTGTGAATACAAGTCGCACAAGATTATAGTCTGGACTACGCCAATATGTCAAATGCTGTTTCCACAAAGTACACATGAGCTGCTGGAAGAGTGGCTGTGAGAATTCAGTTGGGAATGACAAATCCTGGGACTCTGGAGCTGGCTTGCTCAACTCCTTCACTAGCTCCTTGTTCCGTCTGCACCACCAAGTAGCTCCATGTCAAAGAAATAAAATGACTGGAAATTACAGCAAGCAAGCTCTGTATAAATTGTCTCAAAAAAATTTCCACTGACAGAAAGGGGGTTTATTGGGATTTGATGAATGCACTGACCGGTACAGAGAAGATTTCTCAAAGATTTCTGCAAAGTCAACACCAAGTTTGCTCTCAACAGACACATTGCTGGCCTCCAACATCCATGTCGCAGGGTTATCTCCTTCCTTGATTTTACTTACACCCGGTATAGCCTGCACAACCCAAGTTGAAATTCTCAATGAAGAGACACAGAGAGAAAGAGAAAAAAGAAGCTCACTCAATCAACACATGGGTGGGTTCTGCATAGTTGTGTATGTATGCACTCCCATTTGGGTTCATTCTTCACAGTTGTGAATAGAAAGCTCTGCATAGGATACCTCAGTGCAGAATCTACCTTATCTGATGAGAGTTGAATTGAAAACAGGTGCAAGTGTGAACTTTCCTACTGAGTAACTTCTAGCTACAAAATTCCTTATTGGGTTGCAGAAATTCTGTAGTGTTGTACATATCTAAAGTTTGAAATTCTGACTACTTTTTTTTTTCCCCTGCATAATTCTGACTGTCACTCTGAATTCTCTGTGTTGAATCTCAAAGATGTTGAATCACGTAATTTCTTACCTCAAAGTATTCTACTAGTTTGTTTGACTGATGTCCCAAAGGTCCCATATAAATAACACGACCTCCACGCTTCAACAGTAGCAGCTGTTACAACACAAAAATTGTCAATGGTATTAGGGCAACTCCACCAGTGCACTGTACAGTAAATTTTGGATGAAGAAAAGTCAAAACAAGCCGGTTTGGCTCAGCAAACTGGTTTTGGCCCAGAATTTTTGTGCAAGATGTTGAGGCTCGCAAAAGACATAGCAAAGCCTAACACCTGCTGTTGATTGGCTTAGATGGTTTGATTGGTTCAGCTGGGTTTCTATTAGTAGTCTCCCACCTTTTGCAGTTGCAGTTTCTGTTTTATGGGTGTGGTTGGGAACAAGTATTTATAAGTAATCTTGGATGTGAGAAATACTGTTGTAGGGCCACATACTGAGTATGGGTAAACTTGCTCTTGGTACTGCAGATGCATACTTAATCAACAGTATCAGTGCACTGTGCACATTATGTACTCGATCCACAACAGTCATCATTGCAACAGTCTAATGTTGTTGCCAGCAAGTTTTTGGTTTTTTTCTCAGGTAGGTACTTATGTGGGTGGTGATGAGTTTGAATACAGTTTCATTGGTTGGTACCTCATCAAATGCTTCAAAGATGTCAATGCTAGGTTGGTGGATGGTGCACACAACAGTGCGACCTGTGTCGACGGTATTACGAACAGTGCGCATCACAATTGCAGCAGCTCGAGCATCAAGTCCACTAGTTGGCTCATCCATGAAGATGATGGAGGGGTTGGCCACCAGCTCCACCGCAATTGTTAGCCTCTTTCTCTGTTCTGTTGAAAGTCCAGTGATAGCTGGTAGTCCTACCAAAGCATTCTCCAGTGACTTCATTTCCACCAGCTCCATCACCTGTTCTATGAAACTCTGGATTCATCCATCCAAAAACAAAAGAATTTTAGTAGACCCAAAATAGTAATAATAATGTTGTCACACTTACATGTATGAATCCTTTTGCCTACTGATCAGCAGCAAGATATACATTAAGGTCTGGTGTGGCAGATTATGTCATTTTTCCAACCACATTATAATATGACATAATCTTCCAGTGATGAGCATACACTTGTAGTAGCTACTGACCAAACTCTGTATGTTGAACATGAATTTTTCTTTAAATTATTGAATCTGCCACCCCAGACCTTACTGTCATGGAACGGTCTCTCACCCTTGTTGCCCATTATGTTGGGTGCATCGCCTAGCTCATCCTCCTGGGCTTGCCTGGTGGCTTACCCAACATAATGGGCAGGGGTTTCACCTATGGACTCAAGGAACCATTGAAATGGCAACCAAAATTCAATCTTGCCGATCAGCAATAATATGCATGTAAGGAAACCATTGAAATGGTGAGCAAATTCAATTGGGAGCATAACGGGAAAAAAATGGGGCAGTTGTGAATTAAGAGTGGAGGTGGTTGAACAATATCTGGTCCACCTACTTACCATCTTTGTCTCGGCATTGACCTCTCGTCCAAGGCGTAACCAAGCTGAGAAGATGAGAGATTCACGAACAGTAACTTGAGGAGAATGTATGTCAGTCTGCTCACAGTAGCCTGAGATGCGAGAGAAGGTTTTCTGGTTCTTGGGAAATCCAGAGATGCGGATGTCACCCTCTATGTAGCCACCAGTTTTCCTTCCAGCCAAAACATCCATTAAAGTGGTCTTCCCAGCTCCACTCACTCCAACCAATGCGGTAAGAACACCTGGTTGAAATGCGCCTGTGATATTTGATAGCAGCTTCAATCTTGTTTCTGTAAATCCATCTTGCTTCATTTCCTGCATTTTTTTGATCGAATTACCAGTGCATTGCCCACCAACCCACCCATCATCAGAAAATCAATACTCTCACCAGCTCCCAATACTAGGAAGTTTAATGCAGTCTGGTGAAATCCTCTCTCTTTTTGTCAGAGAAAGAACTGGTGGGTAAGGGTCAGGTATTTCGACCCCTGCTGGCAGTTCTCATTAATCGAAGAACCAGGTGTTGGCCCAGAATTGCAGCCCTCCAAAACTCAAAGAACCAATCAAATGACCTACCCTAAACTGCTGGTTCTTTGCTGGTTCTTCAAACAAACCCATCAGATCCTTGAATTTTTTCAAAACCCCAAAGCGCGTATGTAACCAACCAAGGGTTCTTTGATTTTGAAATTTTTGAAAAACCCGGAACCAAAGGTTGTAACAGAATCAAAGAACCACCCAATGTGGGTTTTCATCAAAGATTAGTACAGACAAAGGATGGAACTTCAGCTATGAGAAAGAAGAGTAAGTTTGGCAATGAAGCATACCGCTGGCATGTCAACAAAGTAGCTTATGTCATCGAATGAAATTGCCAAGGGCTGGAATGGTAGAACCATTCCTTTGGTTATAGCAGGTGAAGTAGTTTTAATATCACTGCTGTTGTTGCCACTTCCATTTCTTTTGAGTGAATTTACACTTGGAATCTGTTGCATTTGCAACTCTCCAGTCTGAGTAATTGAACTGGTTCTCAAGGATCGGCGTGGATGGGATCTCTTTGATCGTTTCCGATCTTTCAAAAGAACTTGTGTCCCTTCACGGTTTGCCTGCTTTTCTGCAAGTTCCTCCTCTGACAACACTGCTTGGGGCTTCCCTACACCTGAACACAATCCCAGGAGTTACCCCGATGTCAGGTAACTCTAGATCAACTAACTACATGATCAAACAGAGGAGTAGGGAAGTCACTTATATTACAAAAAAAATTTGAGGTCAGCTCAAAATAAATAAATAAATAAATAAATCTATTTTCTTATTTTACTTTGGAAGTAAATTTAATAAAAAAAATGAAAAATAAATTAAACCCATCAAAACTCTTGAAAGTAGAATTCATGAAAAAAAAAATGAAAAAAAACTAGCTAGGTAACAAAATAAAAACATTTGAAGGTTATAAGAAGGGTATATTTATTGGGTACACCTTGTAAATCTGGTACCCAATAAATATAAAGAGCATTGGTCCTCTTGGAGTGGTATGCTTCGGGATCCATTCGGGTTGTGGGGGAGAGGGGTGTGTATTAACTCACCTGGCATAAAAGCAATGGCCAAAGTGAAGCCGATATTGAAGATGATGATATATCCCACCAATGCACCAACACCAATCCAATACCAATAGGCTTCAGCAAATTGTCCTCGACTCTCCAGAACTTGCACTCCTAGAGGCTTTGTACTATTGCCAGGAGGAATCTGCATGGCAGCGCAAAATAAATAAGTAAGTAAATTTGAGCATATAATAATTGAGAAGAAAAATGAAGCAGCTGTGCCCATTTACAGAACAGCACCTTCGCTGTGATGTAATGATTTTCCTATTGGTCTTTGGCTGCCTCAGGAGGATGCAAAATTTTGAGGACCTACCGTTTGCCAGCGGGGTGCAAGCATTTCATTCACACTGATTGCTTGTTCTGCATAGGTTAAAGGGGAAATCCAGTAGCCCCAAATCCACCATTTCTTGATGTATGTCCTTGGAACAACAAATCCTCCGAGCATGAAAGTGAGAAGAATGACAAGGAAGCCAATGGTATTGGCAAGCACCATAGTTCTGCACAAAACTGCAACCAAGCGGAACATGGCTGCCGCCATCTGCCCCACTAAAAACAGCAGCAACATCTGCTTGAAAAATCTATCAGCCTCAGGTGCATACCCAGTGACATAGTATGTCATGCATACCCATACCACGCTTTGAAGCAGAGTAATTGGAATGCTCAACACAATCGTAGACACCGAATAGGACCATGCAGGATAGAAGAGGAGATCCCGCTGCTTGATAAGGACAGGAAGCCGGGTAATCATTATTGCAAGGTCTCCAAAGCCATTGAACATGAGACTTGTAATTGCATAAAACAGTGCACCCAGATAAGTTGTGCCATCACTTATGGTGCTGTGCTGAAGCCTGGTGCGGAAAAAAACGGTCATGGAAATGAATGCCCCAATTGCAAGCTGCATTTTACCATGTAAAAAAATTGCCAATGAGAATTAAGAGACAAAATTTAGCAGACTAGCTTCTGTGCATAAAATCAACAAGTGAGAAACTTTCTGAAACTTTTTATGACTTTAGGAAAGTTGCTTTTGAACTGTCTTAGATTTGCAAATGATCCAGAGTTAGTCATGATGATTGTTGGGGGCCAGGGGTGGGGAAAAAAATGAAAAAATAATAGAGCAAAGTAGGTAGTTTTTGTGAATACAAAACATTATTGTAAAGAGAGAAAGTGAAAACCAAAAAGAATGAGTTGAAAACCTGCAGAATCATGAATATGTAGACGACTGCATTGCGCTTCATGAGAAGCCATTGTTTGTCATAATTGGCCCTCAAAAGATCCATTTTGCTAGCTGAGTATTTCTCGGTCGTTAGTGCCGCCTTGTGGCTTTTTTCCTTTGGGAATGTTACTGCCAGTTCTTCCTTCATTTGGGTGCCTATGGAAAACTGTTGGTATGCTTCTCTGAAATCTCTCACAGAAACAAAGTGATACGGTCGTTGTCTATCAGACCAGTATTGTTCTTGATCTTTTCGTGATGTCACCTGTGTTTGTTTGTGTGTCACATGCCAGCTCAAAACTGTTAAAAATGGGTTATGCAAAACAACCAAACTAAGAACAGAAAACACTCTATTATTAAATGAATTATGGAAAAAAGAAATCTCAAATTCAAAAGAGAAAACACTAAATTGTCAAAATAGGTTATATGGAAACAATCAAATTAAGAAGAGAAAAACACTCAATTGTAAAATGGGTAAAGGAAGCAATCACACTCAGAAGACAAAACACTTGGATGTGAAAATGGGTCATGGAAAGTACAATCAACTGAAGACATGAAAATACTCAATTATAAAATGAGTTATGGAAACAATCAAAACAAGATGAGAAAACACTCAATTGTAAAACGAGTTTAGGGAAACAATCAAATTAAGAAGAGAGAAAACAAGCTTTCAAAACCTCACACATAGCTATCATGATGAAGCATGACAAAATTTCTAACCTACATGAGTGTATTTCTATGCTTAGTTCACTAAATTATGTATGTGTGTACTAAACTTTTATTAAAGAGAAAGGTGGGGAGGAGTGCACTACTAACCTCTTGCAAAAAGTCAGCAATGCCCTTGCGATCAGGGCACTTAAACCCACAAGACTCAAAAAACTCAAGCACACAATCACGAGGTCCATGATACACAACCTGCCCCTCAGAGAGCAGAATGATGTCATCAAACAGGTTAAAAGTCTCGGGAGCAGGCTGCAGTAGTGACACCAGAATTGTGAACTCCAGTATTTTTGCAGCCTGGCGCAAACTATTTATGATGGAGAAAGTAGTTGAGCTGTCCAAGCCGGTGGAAATCTCATCCATGAACAATGCTCGAGTTGGCCCCACTATCATCTCACCTGTCCAAGAAAACACACACACCAAAAAAACAAAAAAAGACCGTATGTTATGTGTGTATAGCTCCAAAGTTGCAATGGCCAATCATATGTTAAAGTACAAATACTGCAAAAAAACCCATGTCATGGGTGATGATGTGTCTTCAACATCAATCACCTTGCTGTGAGCTTTGACTTGGATGACTACTTGGTACCCAGTAAAGCTTGAAAGCAATCCTGGAAGCTCTTAGAAAGCCCTGCAGCAGATTCAATTGACTACTACATCTTACAATGAAGCTCGAACTTGGTGTAAAAAGTTGGATATTATCACATTCATACCTGTAGTGACTCGTTTTCTCTGTCCACCAGAAATCCCTCGACGAAGGTCATCACCAACCATAGTATCCGCACAGATATCAAGACCTAATACCTGCAGTAACAATTGAAAGGTAAAAATGGCACCTCCAGTTCATGAATTGTCTCACCTGGGAAGAATTATTAAGCCATAATTGGAATTGCAAACAGAAACAAATTTTATTTAGACTTAAGCTAAAAAAACAATTTTACCAGTTTTTAAGGGGGAGCTAAAATGACCATTTCTCAGGGTCTAGGTATTGTTTTACAACTGACCCTTAGAATGTAGTCTGTAGAAATACTGCTTGAGACTCCTCCCAAAGATGTTGCCTGCAACCAGCAAAAAAAATCATCGCACAGAGACACAAATTAAATCTCAGATTCCATTACTATCCCCACTGTTGGGACTTTACTTTCATCCCCGGCTGATAAAAATCTACACCATTTTTTTATCTACATTCTTTTTTGCAAAAATTTCAAAAAGTGTAGAAAGTTTCACAACTCACTTTCATGAAGGCATCCACATCTGCCTCGGGTTGAATGCCAGCCTGCTTCTCTCGTCTGGTGACTTCCTCGATCAATTCTGTATGAACAAAATAATATCAATTGTTTCACACATCAGTGGCTCAGACCCCCTAATTGACCAAAAGAGATCAGCGCCTCTCTCTCACAGAAATCAAAAATCACAATATAAAATAAATCCAGACTTTTTTGCAATCTTTGGAGCATCAACGAAAGTGCTAAAATAATGTGCATAAAACCATCAGTTGGACTTCCCAATCTCTTCTTGTAGGGGTAGAAACAAAACAGATGTCCTGGAGTTAGCACCCATCAGCTCACACTTTGGCAGGATAATAGGTAACAAAGATATTTGTAAGGAAGGACTTTGAACTGACCATATCGGGTACCAACACCTTGACATTGAGCAGAGAAATCAAGTGTTTCACGAACTGTCATTTCACCAACATGAAGATCATTCTGGCTAATATAAGCTGCTGTTTTCTCAGGCACAAATTCATCATGCGTATGTCCATTATACGTGATCTTCCCCTTCACCTGCAAATTTCATCAATGTAAGTAACCATTTAATTGATGCAGGAAACTAATTCTCAGAAAGCACAGAATTATACAAAAGCCTGAAAAACCCTAAATCTTTAGCACAGACTTATATAGAATCCCAGAAAACCCTAAACCTTTAGGGCTCATTTTTAGCTTTGGTCACAGACTCCATTTAGACAAAGAAAACCAGCTTCCACCAGTCAGTAAGTGTCCTCCCAATGGCTCTCACCCTTAAATCTTTGTCGAGCTTTCCAGCAAGTGCCAGCAGCAGAGTTGTCTTCCCAGAACTTGGTGGACCAAGCAGCAATGTCAATCTATAACAGATCCCCAATATAATCACCACCACCAGCCATACATCAGCGTGCAATTATTTCTAGGAAAAAAACAACAGGGAGGAGGAGAGAGGCCAGACAACATAAATTCTTTCAGAGCTCTTCCAAAACTAAAACCTTGATCAATCTTCAGCTGAGACTTACAAGAACTGGTTGCATTCTTGAGAAAGAGTTATAAAAGGTAATTGAGAAATTCTTAACAATGTTGGTCTGCAGAAAAAAAAACTCAAGCAAAAAAGGAAGAAAAAACCCTGTGCAAAACAAAATTTGCAAAGAAGAAGGGCATGATGATCTGTTCTTCTCACCTGCCAGGTTTGATGATCCCACTCACATCGTCTAAAATGGTCAGCACTCTCTTCTTTGTCCTCAAGATATGCAGGGCACTCAACATGCTCTGTTGCAACAGCAATCATCATCAGGGCGAATGCTTAAATCAATGGACCAATACTGGTGTCACGATGCAGCAATTTTCTACAAGTTGGTCTTGTTTGAAACCAAGAATTTCGGGGTATACCAAAATCAACAATATTCTATCCAATTACACATTGCTTTTAAATTATCAACTTAAATAAGAAGACATATATGCAATCATATATGTAAACCAAATCCCATGATTAGAGAAAGCTAGCTATGATTAAAGAGAGCAATTTGCTATGGTCGCTATGATCCGGACATGAGCTGCACATCCATGAGGCAAAATTCCATGTTAAGCAAAGATCCAAGCTCTTGCACAGCTAGGGTTCACATGCTTGCTTGATGAGCCTGGAGGATTCTTGAGCATTCTTCAATCAACCAACTCTGCAAGAGCTTGGATCCTTTGCATCAAGAATGAGGTTTGTATTCAAAAAGATTGTTGTATCCCGGCTAGCTGAGCACCTGAAGTTCTACGTCAACATAGATTTTTGCAAAACTGACATAGCAACAATTCCAGCTTCTTTACATATTCTACATCAACATAGGTTTTTGCAGAACTGAAGTAGCAATAATTCCGACTTCTTCTTGCACAAGTAGTGTACATTACCTCGAAGAAGTTCTGGGTATTGTTCCAGAGAGTGGGTAGAGCTCTATTGCCCACATAGCAGTCTGCATCGATGCACACATTCTCATACCGAACCTCGATGGTTGGCACTGCGATTCCAACTCTGCAGAAGAGGATAACATACAAATTCCAAACACATTGCAACTTAGTTGTTAAGTATCCTCCTCCACATGTAATTGAGTCCTGCATTACTTCTTCTTCAAGAGAGAGAGAGAAATTATGTCTCCAACAGAGCTAGAGCTTGACAATGAAGGTCTTGGTCTTCTTCAAGAAATTTGAGAAAGTTTGACAAGAAATTTCTTCTTCTTTCTTCTTTCTTCTTCTTTTTTCTTCAAAGAAAACGAAAACAACAACAAGAACAAGAAGAAAACTTCTCCAACATATTTGAGAAATGTGACAAGAAGAAGAAGAAGAAGAAGAAGAAACACAAAGTCGCTCTTTCTTACGTACTTTTGTAGGCGATTGCGCATCTTGACCAGGATCTGCTGGTTTTCATCTTCGCTAGATTTCAGCAAACTGTCAAGAAGCTGGCGGCGATCAGCGGCAGTCAGCAGTCTCACGTCCACGGGGTCTTTGTTTCCTGTGTCGGAGTTGAAGAAGACGGAAGTACGCAAGCGATCGTAAGTAGGGAGACTTTCCAAGGCCGCCCACTTGAGCGCTTCCTCGTCGTCTTGTGCATCCTCTCGCCGCGACACTGACGATCTCGCTAGCGGATTGTCCTGTCCGCCTAACAACTCCCAATTCGCCCGCAAACTCCCACTGAACTCCCTCAAACTCCTTGACATAAGACCACCTGGAGCAACACCGCTTCCTCGTCTTGTACTGCCCCTTACCGATCCCCCGCCTATCCAAGGTATTGCGGTGCCTGCACCACCACCTTCTGGCACCACCGTCGATATCTCCCCCGAGGCCATCGCCTCGACGACTTCAAAACCACGTTGTTCTCCTTCTAGTCCTCCTAGTCCTTCTCCTCCTCGTCAATGTCCCACAACCAGCTACTCCCTGGCAACAAAAAAAAAAGGAAATCTCTAACAACAACCACCAGCTCCAGAACTACACATGGGACAGACAGACAGACAGACAGACAAAAAGCTTCAAGAGAGAACAAGACCAACACCAACACCAACACCAGCGTTGGCTCTAGCTGCTACAGAAGATCGGTTCTAACTGGAAACTTCACCAAATTCAGCGAGATTTGAAAGCTGTAGACGATCCTAGTCTGTTCTAGTGATCACTTGTTAGTGTAAAGCGAAGCTAGAAATCACTTGCGTTGCGATCTGCAGATGGGTTCTTACAAGAGCTTCGACGCCGGCGGGGATTATATGGGAAGAAGAAGAAGAAGCTTTGGTGTACAGTGAGCTACGCGGAGACGACGCTCCGGGTGGCCGGGTGGGTATGCCCCGGGTCCACATGTAAAGGGTGGGCTGGGCATGGGGGGGAAGGAAAAAAAAAAACCCCCTCAATGGAGCACGTGATCATTCCAGATTACGGAACACGTTTTCCGACACATATTGATTTTTAATTGATGAATTAATTAATTAATTAATTATTTATTTATTTATTTAGATAATTTATTCGGATTTAGTTTCTATTTGGATTTTAAAATTTTATTTTTGGACCCCTCTACCCTTTTTTTTTCTCCCTCCCCCGGGCACCCTGAAAT
>Ga0209208_10003278_pt1 | contig 23224 bp, 19 predicted proteins | sample S1TSphfallax_3_FD_187694 | JGI IMG/M metagenome (GOLD analysis project Ga0209208, IMG submission 187694) | Host-associated microbial communities from peat moss isolated from Minnesota, USA - S1T2_Fd - Sphagnum fallax MG (SPAdes) (version 2) | ecosystem: Host-associated > Plants > Peat moss >...
TAACCCATGTTGTTCAGTCCACTCGTTTAACCTTTTGTCAAGGATCATAGCGAACAATTTTGCTTGGATAGGCCCAATCGTTATCCCCCTCTAGTTGTCAAATTCGGAGGCATCACCCCCTTTAAAGAGCACATGGACCACCTTAATGGAAAGGGCTTCTGGAAAGCCTTCTACTAGAAAGTAGTTGAACACTGTTAATAGTGGCATGTGTATTAGCTCTCTCGCATCCAAAATGAACTCAACTTTCATACCATCCAAACCAACAGCCTTGTTCCTTTGTAATTTTTTCAACGTTTGAAACAACTGAACAAGTGTGATATCTATGTTCAGGGTGTGGTTAAGTGGAGGTATTATCACATGAGCCAAATGATCAGTTTGTAATTGTATGGGTGGCGGAGACTAACCAACTAGCCCACATAAGCTTTCCAAAAGTGTAGTTGCACTGATCTTGTCCATAATGGGTGCCCTTGGCCGGTACTTTTTCCAAAACGAGAACGCATCCACCTTGGTAAGCGCACACATATGTTGAGCTCTTGCAATTTCCTAAGAAATTATTTTGTTTTTATTAAATTTGTAAGTTTACTTTCTTGATGTTTTGTTTCGTGTGAATCGGGGTTGGCTTTTAGCCAAAGCTTTAGCTCATGTTTTGCTATACGACAGTCAACGTCAAACCAGGGTTTATGGTAGTGTCTATCTTTACAACTCCCTCTCGAAGGCTTGTTGTCAAAAGTAGACTTTGCTGCAATACCAACACACTACTGGAGTAGATTAGTTAACCCATCCACCCCTAGATGTCCAATTAAATCAATAACCCACAGGTTTTCGAGATTCACTGTTATGGCAAGCTGATATATTCTTCAACTTTTGATTTATCATATTTGAACTTAGGCAAGAATTTTTTTGTTACAACCATATGTTGTGGCTCAACAAAGTCACAATCAATGCTCAACCGTAGGCACAACAGCATGTGGTCAGAGTCTCCCCCCATCGCGCAATAGCGGGCGTCATCTATTATCACTTTGAAGTGTGTAGCAACTTGCCAAACTAAAGGTGAGCCAACAATATAATCAATAGTGTTACACCCCCCATTTGCTAAGCAAGTGAATTCCTTCGATTCGTCATCAGGTGTCCGGCCATTGAAGATGAACAACCCAACATCACAGCATAGGTCTAGGAGCTTGTGGTCCTAACTGCCAACATTAGCATCGCGATTTTGTCGCTTAGCCACAATGTTTGGTTGCTCAATTTCAACGAGTTCAAGTGCCTATAACAATTCTCAAAGGTCGCTAGTGTCCATGGTATCCGGTAGAGCTACAGTACGTGCATTAAAATCCTCTCCCAATAATACTATGCCCCCTAAAGTTTAAACTTTAGCAATATTTGCTGCCAGGTTTTGGAATAAGGATTCGCTCTCGTCTTTGGAGCCAATAGGGGCAACGTACACCACACATACCAACAAGTAAGGGCCAACACCCTTGTTGACTCACAACCATAGATAAGATTCATGGCTTCCTTCCTTCCATTATGACAGGTTTGGGTTGAGGTGACTGCGAAAGTAAGCAGCAACCCCCCATTATGTTTTATCGCTTTTGTTTTTCCCAGCTGCACAATGCGCACTACTGCAAGTGAATCAAACCCTTCAACATGTGGCAATTATTGGCCATGGAAAGTGCCAAGTTTCGGTTAATAGGACGAAGTTAGCACCCTAAAACAACTTTAGTATTTGTACCCCATTTCTAGTTTATTTACACCACCCCCGTGCATGTTCCATAATATCACGCATAAGTCTCTCTGGTCCCCGCACCCCTAAATAGAAGAAGGTGGGCAAATTTGAGTGCCGTCGACAAAAAGTTCGGCTGCACGCTTGCATGCCGCCTTGGCCTCCTTGAATAGTGGTCATAGCTCCGACTTGCGCACTTGCTATGTGGGTGTGAGGTCCTTGTCCAAGCCCAACTTGGTCCCCGCTAGGCCCTTGCACCCTCGTAGCACAGCCTCGTAGCATAGCCTCGTAGTCTTCGATTGTTGCGAATTTCAAAGGATTTTAATGAAAAACACAACCCCAATTTGCCAGATTTGAATTATATATATATATATATATATAATTTGGTAGATTTCTACAACAGGTTCCAGCAGGTAGCCAAAATATAAAAGGATTCTTCAACTTTTCAACATTGTGACCCTGCACTGGACATTCCACCAATGCAGGCACAGATGGATAAATGGAGAGTAACAAACTTTTATGTATTAAGCTGCTGGTTCTTCACTTCTAAGAGGGTATCACTTTTTGTGTTCTGAACTCATTTTTCACTTCTTAGAGCCCCTTGACTATACATGTATTCCATCTAGTGCTGGTAAGATACAGTTCCTGTAAGAGCTGCGAGTCCCTGAGCTGCTATCAGTTATCCAGTTGCAGAATCAGATGCTAAGCCTCACCTGGTTCTGAGATGCAGATAGGAGAAGGGAAAAATGGAGGATGCATTGTGTCATTCATATCTGAACATAGAGAAAGAGACTTCATGCATGATGGAAACAGAAGCAGTTTTCTCAACAAAATTACCAAGTGACCAGTGATGTTTGTATGTAGTATACACAACAAGCTAATTCACACGCTGTGTGTTCATAAAACCAGAAGTCTGACAACATGATCTGCTTGAAACCTTGCTTTATGTATGTCACTAGGTACCTGAAAAGCTCAAAGCATTTGCATTCAACAAACTATACACAAAGTTACTACTGGGAGCCACAAATCCAGAAATTTGTTTGTACTCCTCAAGAACTACACGGAAGGAGAGGTCTCAGAATTTGGGTTTACAAATCTCCCGGTTTCAGAATTTGGGTTTACAAATCTCAAGGTCTCAGGATTTGGGGTTTGAAACTCTAGAGGTTGCAGAATTGGAGTTCAGAAATCCAGAGAGGTCTCAGAATTAGGGTTTTAGAAATCTCAAGGTCTCAGAATGCAGTTTTAGAAATCTAGAGGTTTTAGATTCAGGGTTTTAGAAATGTATCTCACAACTCAGGAGAGGCTGAAGAAAATGGAGGTGTCGAGGCAGGCAATCATGGAATTGCATCCAACTTGATCTCAAAAGCACAACCATCAACAATCCTTCTCAGATTGGCAGCACCCACAAATGCCAACAACATGGGAGGCACTTCTATCTGATTGTGGTATGCAGATCCGCATAGCAGAGATCCAGATGAGAAGAAGCTCTGCTAGTTCTCCTCATGTGGCAATGCAGCAAACTTACAGACTTTGCATCCAACCAAGTCTCGAGAGCACAAACATCCACAATCTTCTTCAGGATGCAGCCACCCACAAATGGCAACAATAAGAAGGGAAGAGCTTCTCTCTGGACATTGCGCACACTCACAGAATAACATCCAACCTGGTCTTGAGAGTGTAATCATCTACAATCTTCTTCTTCTTCTTCAGGCTGTAGGCACCCAACAAATGGCAACAACAAGGGAGGAGCTTCTCTCTGGCAATGCTTGGACATGTCATAAATCCACACAAGAAGCTCTTCAAGTTCTCTTGATGTGGCAGGCAATGCACACTGTCATGGAATTGCATCCTTGACTTGATCTTGAAAGTGAATCCATCCACAATTTTTTGCAGGCAAGCACCTACTAGTGGGCAACAACAAGGGAGGAGCTTCAGCTTCTCTCTGACAATGCTGCAACATGTCAGGCACAGAGATCCACAGAACAAGCTCCGCTTTTTGAGTTCTCTTCATGTGGCAGGCAATGCTGCAACATGTCAGATGCAGAGATCCACAAAAGAAGCTCTGCTCTTCAAGTTCTCTTCGTAAGGCAGGTGATGCTGCTGCAACATGTCAGGTGCAGAGATCCACAGAACAAGCTCTGTTCTTAGGATTCTCGTCATGTGGTAGGTGATGCAAAGCAATGCAATGCAGCACATAGAAGTCATGGAATCGCATCCAACTTGACCTCAAAAGCACAACCATCAACAATCTTCTTCAAACCAGCACCCACAAATGGCAACCACAAGGGAGGAGCTTGTCTGTGACAATGCTTGGACATGTCATAGATCCACACAAGAAGCTCTTCTTCTTCTTCTTGATCACCACCATCTTGGCAGTGAGCAGCAGCAGCACCATCAACCCATTCAATGATCACAACCACATCCTTGCAGACGAAGAACTTGGTTTCCAAAAAGAATAGATCATCAGCCTTCCTACTACTTTTGCTGCTACGATCTGTGATCGAAGTTGTCCATTTCCATTCAAGTCCTGCTGAGCTTTGAAGCTCCCATATGTCCAGCACCACCATATCATCATCATGATGCTGCTGCCGCGAAGTTCTTCTTCGACTGAATCCAAAAGCAAGGCTGCTGCTGCTCCGTCCAGAAGAAGAATCTGAATCTTCTTCTGATACAGCAGACTCATTCAGAACTTCTCTCCAGCTTTGCTGCCCTGTGACGAGAGGCGACTTCCGGATTGTTCTCGGAACCCTTGTTTGTCGAATCCTTGCCAACCCTTTGTACTGCATGTTGAAGAACCATTTGAAGGGTTTGCGTTCAAGAAGATGCATGGTCGCGTGACATCCTTTGCTCCAGCAATCGGTTCCGGAATCATAGACATGGATGCTCACCTTAGAAGCTCCCAGTTGCAGATACCCAAGAATGACGGTGTACTGTTTTGTGCGAGTGTCCATCTCCATTCTCGCTAACAGAGGACAATACTGCATCCGCAGACGCGGAAGCTCCCGCCAAGCACCCGTGATAGGATTGCAGACTAGCAGTTGGAGCTCAGCTTCTTCTTCTTCGTCTTCTTGCTGCTGCTGTGTACAACCAGTTGGTGCGCACATGCACACCAGTCCACCAGCGGTTGCAAAGGGCTTACAACTACTGAGAGGGAGATATGGTCTCGAGAACTGTAACCATTCATTTGCTGCGGTGTCCAGGACGTGAAACTCCCGAGAGCTTGCTTCTTCCGCCATTGGGTCAGAGAAAAGCTCAGTGATGAGTCCGAAAGATGTGGTCGAAGAAGAAGTTGTTCTTCTTTCTTCCACTAGTTGCTGGAAGAAAGGCGAGCACACGAAAGACTTCCAATGCTTGTTCAAAACTCGCAATCGCAGGATATCTTTCAGTGGCAACCGCGCGAACGCCATCTCCAACGTATTCTCTGGTAGCTTGCTCCACAGAAAAGCATCCATAGCCACTGCTGTTGTTTCCACCGTCTCTTCTGCTGCTCCTGTCGCCAACTGCTTGACAATCTCCAAACTGCTGTGTGCATCAAACCTTAATCACAAAGCTTGCTAAAGGATCCTCAAAAAACGCCTCTGCGAGCTACTGCTCTTCACTTCTCTTCCCTTCCTGATGAACAGCAGATTGAAGAATCTACTGCAACCTAAGCAAGCAAGCATGCTGCACAAGTCCTTCTCCTCACATGTTCTCGAACTCTCTGTTTGTTTGATGTTTGCGTTCTGCTTGCACACATGCGCGCACCACTGCAACGGCATCTTTCCATCTTTGGGTAGAGCGCAACGGCTTTGTTGTGCGAGGAGAGAGAAGAGAAGAGAGGGAGATCTGTCAGAGAGTCTCTAGTCCCTGCACCGATGGTTTTTAGAGTATTTACAGCGGTGCTCAGTAGGCTCTGTGACCCTGGAAAAATATTTCTCACATCCAAGGTTAGTTACATAAAACTAAAACTGTGACCGGAACTAAATGGGAGACTACTAATAGCAAAACCACCTGGACCAAGTATTATGATTGGCAGATCAGAAACAGAGAGAAGCAGTCAGGTCATATTTATTACACTCTTCTCTCGCAGGTCTGGCAGGTGTTCGGCTTCGTTGTGCCTTTCGCCAGCGTCAGCAAACTGTGTAAAACTTTAAACGTTTTGCTTAGCATCTCGAACGGTTCTCAGTATGTGACCCTGCTAAAATATTCTCACATCCACAGTTAGTTATTTACTCTTCTCTAACGGCACCCATAAAACTAATGGTGGGATTGCAACTAGATGGGAGATTACTAATAACAAACCACCTGGATCAAGCATTATGATTGGCCAATCAGAAACACGGAGCAGTAGTTAGATCATAGTTAATACTCTCTTCTGTGCCAGGTGTGTTAAGCTTTGCTGTGCCTTTTACCAGCAAACTGTGCAAAAACGCTGGGCCAAAACCGTTTTGCTGACCCAAACCGGCAGCCAGAGAAGATCATCAGGAGGAGGCGCGGTAGCCGTTACAACAAAACACACATCTCTTTGCACCATTCCCAGGACAGCAACTGCTTGAGTTCTTTTTCAGAGAGACTGTATGCAAGAGGACCTTGTGCTTCTTCTGAAGGTAAAGCAAGCGGAAGGGATTGTGTGATTTGTTTTAGTCAGCGAGATTGCGAAAATTTAGATCGTGATCACGTTCCAAAGGGGGATGATGAGGAAAGCTTCGGCATCTTCATTCCATGGGCCGATGATGACGATGGGGGGGCAACAACAACTGGGAGCAGCAGAGAGGCTGAGAGTGTACAGAAGGTGCTTCCATGAGCTTGATGAGCAGCTGATGCAATTGCAAGCAAGCGGTGGCATCCAAGACTTGGATCTCCGGAAAATGCACGCAGAATTGCGAGCTCTGGAAGATCTGATCGTCATCTTCACCGATCTGAATTCCGCACTCAAAGCCAAACAGTGAGAACATCTCTCTCTCTCTCTCTCTCTCTCTCTCTTCCACTCCCCTTCACTGTTCTCTCACTCCTCTCTTCCCCCCTTCTCTCTGCACCCGCAGCATCTCCCACCAAAATTCTCTCTGCTGTTCTTTGTTTCCTTGGTAAAAGGTTCCCATCCCTCATCACCCCCTTTCACTGTTTTCTCTTCCGTTCTTTAATGGACAACTACTTATGCACTTGATTCTCAAAAGCTGTACAGATGCTTGATGACACAAACAAATCTTTGAATCTTTGAGCTCTGAAAAAAGCTGACAACAAATTACTTCAAATCCTAAATCTATGAGCAAACTAGCATCCAGATTGATGGATTTAGGTCAATTGCCGGATACGGTTTTGTTCACAAAAAAATTCTGGTTGTTGTTGGAAATTGTGGATGTTTTTGTTCAATTGTAGGACAATGATATTGTGGTATGGTGTGGGTGGGGTGGAGTGTTGTTGTTGTTGTTGTGTGAGGACAGAGTGGTGAGTGCTGATGCTTGGTTGGCAGAAGCTGCAATGGAAGGACCAGACCTCTCCTTACTGACGGATCTCTTATTTCTCAGTGCTTCATCTCCCTGGACTGTGTATGTGGTGGAGCGTATCTATGTATGGTTCACTCCCATTGCCAATCTTGTGCCTGTGGCTTGCATTTATGCATGTGTGTGCATGTGTGTGTGTGTTTTGTGTGTGCATAACACATCAAGGTCATGCTCAATACTTTCTCTGAACTTCCCAAGCTTGTGGGTTGCTTGGTTTAGTCTCTTGGGGGAAGCAGAGAGTAGCTAGGGAACTCAATTGGTTGCACAAATTGAATTGATGGTGGTTATACATGAAGGTGGTAGTATGCATGCATGAATGCATTTTCTGGTCAAGAACTCTGTGAGGCAATCAGAAATGCAAGGTAGTGAGAAGGATCTTTGGCGGTTTGTTATGAGAAATCCAAAACTGATTGGAGAAATGATTGCAGGTTGCAATTAAAAAAAAGTCGAGCTGGGTGTGGGTTAGTGCAAGGAAGAGCAGAATAAGAGAAGGTTGGGGTTGCAACAGTGGCTTCTGTGCTACGTGTCGCCCAGTTGCAAGAGCACAACAGGCTGGATGCCACAAGAGCTCATTGGTACAGCAGCCTGGGATGTATGCCACCCTGATGACATCCCAACTCTGAAGCGGGTGACCCTCACATCCCAACACAACAATACACACTTGCCCTGTCTCTCTAGCTCTCTTTCTGTCTTTCTCTCTCTCTCTCTCTCATTCTTCTTGATCATTTTGTCCATGCCTTGCATCTCTGTTTGCTGTTGTTCAAGTGATACAAGAGCTGTAAGGAAGATTGAAGCTTTGATCTGGTTGTTCAGATGCTATACTCTAGGGAAATTGGGCCACTCTCAAATGGCAGTGTCATCTACCGTCGCATGCGAAAGGACTCCTCCTACACAACAGTACAGGCAACTGGACGTGCTCTTGGCACCAGGAACACCCTTCTTCCTCCTCTGTTTGTGATGATTGTGAAGTCTGGAATCTCACATTACATACAGAGTGTTTCCTTGCATCAGAGGACTTTTTTCTTGGAGCTTATAGCCTGTCTGTTTACAGAGTTAGGATTATGCAGCATGCTGATTCTTCTCAACCATGTTGCTAACAGATGGTATGCATGGGTGGAGCAAGGCAATCGCAACTTCTCTTCTGTGGTGAGACATCATATATCTAGAACTGTGTTCTCAAACTAGTGTTCATTTAGTGCTAGGTGTGCTAGCTTGAGTTTCAGCTCTGACACTGTTGTGCTCACTGCAGCAAGATCAGCAGGAAAATCTACACATCAACACAAACAAAGCAAAATTCGTTGCTCCAAAATCAGCTGAACTGGAGATACCTTTGTTAATCCGGAGCAAAAGTCAGTCAGCCATTCGACCTACTTCACCAGAGGTCCTCTATGCCAATCTGCAACAGCCACTACCACCAGACAACATCATTGCCAATCCTCCAATACCTAGTCATAAAAGGTAAGGATCTGATGAGGATCTTTGACAATCTCATGAAAGCCACCCCAGGATATGTTTCCACTTGTGTAATTCTACTTTTGGAAAAGATTCTAGCCAGTTTCAGACAAACTATCTGTGGTCTAGAACAGTTCTCATGTGGTTGAATTATGAGAGAATTATCTGTGCTGCTATGTGCAAAAGCCCATAGCCTGAAGACTGCAGCCTCTGTGTTCTGGATCAAAGCTTGAAAACAGAGATATGTTTGATAACCTCGCAGTGCTCTGTTGATCATTGGGTCTGTCATGTGGTGCAGCACAGAGCCAGAATCAGGTTTAAGAGATGCAGGAATACTGGCAAAGTCTGCTGCTGAAGAAGATGAGAACCTGCAATTAGCATCTTCAAGAGTCAAAGCCCTTATAGTCCCTCCTTTCACCCGAGGACAGTCTATGAAAGCTTCGGGCAGCAGCTCTTCAGCAAACCTCTCTTCAGACAGAGAGTTTCTGAAACATAAGAAGGTGGGTTTTGCATGGATCTCAGAAATGCTGTGGATCTTCTCTTACACTCTAGATCTGTGCCATAAAATAATATATCATCAGGTCAGAACTGTGTAAATCCTATTCGATCAGGAAAACACAGTTTGTGCACACACTGTGTTTTTCTTCCACCACATTTTACAAAGGTTTTGTGAAGTGTAATGGATGGACAGGTCTTGCTGGTAGAGGATGATCCAGTGATCCGGAAAATGGTGCACCGTATGCTTCTGAATATGAACTGTGAAGTAACTGTAACCAGCAATGGCAGAGAGGCCTTAGACATTCTGCAACGAACTCCTGTTGTAGAACACGATATTGATGACAAACATGAGTTCCTTGCCCAATTTGATTTGGTTCTCATGGACCTTCACATGCCTGTTATGGATGGCACTCATGCAGTATGGTTCCTTTTCCCAACTCCCAGCAGATTGTGATACAATAGTTGCATTGTTTTTTCTGTGTCCTGGTTGGCATGGGGATACATCCAGGATAGAAGGAGACTTATTCAGTGGCTTTGTATTGCACGCTCCTTGTAGCAATGGCTGTGGGCAGTTCTGGAAGGCACTAATGTCAAATGTATTGTCCAAATATTCCAGTTCTCCCATTAAACGAAAGAGGAAGACCAACAATAACCTTACATAGAAAAAGCTCATCTGGGTTGCAGGTACAGATATTTAGAAGCTGGGAGGCAGATCAAAACCCACCACGAAAGCAGATTGTCATTTTTGCAGTCACTGCCAATAGCAGTGGTGAGCATTTTACGACAATCCTTCCTTCAAAGAATGCATTTTATGACAATCCTTCCTTCAAAAGAGTTCCCTACTGTGTTTGATCATGTTCAGTTGGCTAAATTCTACTGTGATGTCTTGTGTGCAGATGCGGACATGGTGAAATGTGCACAAAGTGGGTTTGATGAGTTTGTTACTAAGCCTCTTACAGTTGAAAAGCTCGTGGATCGCCTCAAGATGATCTCTTCTCCATCCTATGACCGAAAACTTGATTTCATGAATACACAGTGTTTGTAAATTTAGGTTCTGGAACTCTGGCAATTGTGCTTGCCCTGAACTCATCAGAAAAGCATTAACTCTGTCTCTTTGAATAGAGCGTTCAAATATTGAATCATTACAGAAATACCAACACAGACACCCTCAGGAAATCATGTTCAAACAGTCAGCAGATCACACCTTTGAGTGGGGTATGCAGAAGAATGAAGGAAATAAAGTTCAGGGGCAACTTCTGAACATGCTGAGACTGAAACCATTTTGGGCAGGTGGACAGTATCACCCTGCATATCTGTAGAATCCAAAAGCAGCAGACCTGGAGTAAGTGATAAAGCTGCATTTTTGTTTCTCAGAGAAGCAACTTGAGAATCTGTCTCCTGAAATTAGCAACAAGAGCAGAATGGCATTACTTTACAGGTTCTGCTTATGGACAACAGTTTCTGCATTAAATTCCACTTCCAGACATGTTTTCTACTTCAATTCACAGCAACATGGTAGTGCCACACTGTGAGAACAAGCCAAACTTACAAGGTCATGAATGTCAACACCTCAGAGAAAACTGTACACTTAGTAGGAAGCACTAGCCAACAGATTGAGCAAACAAACACAATTAGTACATCTGAAACCCATCTCAGTGAAAGTGAGCAATTTTTGTTCAATTTTAGAAACAAACCCGCTTGGGTAAAAATCGCTAAATGAGCAAGCAAACAAATCGTTAGAATGAATCTTTTTCCAATCAAGACTGGCTATGACTTCGAGGCCCTACTACAGGAGGTGCTGTCCGAGAATCTGCAGAGGAATAGGATCCCACTACACTTGAGTGAGGAATGGAGGAATCGCCCCTCACTAAAGCCATCACATTCTCAATCAAATACTTTTTCGGCAGTCTCCCGACTATATTTCCTTCCTCATTACCTTTTCTATCCAGGAATGCAAAGTGTGGTATACCTTCTACCCCAAACTCGTCAAGCTCTGGTTCCCATTTAGAGTTGTCCACATTTAGCATCACAAAATTGATGCGGTCCCTGCAACAAATGCAATTCAATCAAGACCTAATTTGGCACCAATTCCATCTAACCTAAACTTAAAATTTCTACTTCTGTCAGGTTGCATCAACTCACAGACCTGCTTTATGAAGTTCCAGAACTTTCAACAAAGACACATCTCTCTGTGGGACCTTCCTTCATGGCTCCCAATGTCAAATATGTCATGGCAACAAGAGAGAAAAGATAGGATTGACACATCCATCTTCTAGGAGCTCAAAGGAACACTAGAGCAAGAAGAGGCAAAGGATTTAGATGCTGTACTTGTATTCCTCTTCCACACGGTAGACCTCCTTGGCCATCTCCCGACAGACTTCACACCAATCAGCATAAAACTCCACTACTGTTGGTCGCCCATTCACCAAAGCCTGTTTCAATCACCAAAAAATTTCTGTGTCCTCAAATCTACAATCCAAGTAGGAACTACATAGAGAGAGCACCAAAGTATGCACGATAGTCTATCACAGAGGAAGGACTCAGCAGAATATGTAGTACCTCTTCATAAGGGATTGCATTTGCTGTGAGCTGATTGAGGCCTGGGCCTACTAGAGTCTCCAATCGGCCTGAAGTGAAGAGGCCAACTGCCACTAGAACTGATGCTAATGCTATGATCTGATTGCTTTGCTTTGAAGGTCCAATTTGCTGAAATTCTTGTGATGCACCTACTCCACTGCTACTTGCCTCTTCTGTCAGAGTTTGTGGTGCTTTTGACATGATCTCTGTTTGAGTCTCCCCCTATACATGGTGGTGGAAAACAACACTCCACTCACTGAATGGAACTCCACATAGATGAGGAAAACAAGAACCAACATTTTCAATGTGGAAATGCAAATCAGGAGTGGAACTTTTTCGAAGTCTCACAAGTGATAACTTGGAGAAAAGGAGTTTCTGCTTGGTGTCAAAGAAGAAGAAGAAGAAAGCACAAGAATTTGTCACTCACTGACCTACCTGATTGCAACATGGAGATGCTGTTTCTTCTTTGCTGTTGTCGGTTTCTTTGTTCTCACCATCATCTGATATGGCACATTGCCAGTGTGATTCATATCTCATTCCTCTCTTTCCCAATTCCAGCTTTCCCAATTTCATCAACTCCAATCGTTGCTGCTGTGACTTTAGGTTAAACCAATAATGTCTTGAAGAATTGCAGCTAAAAGATTTGGAGCTTCTTCGTTGTTGTGGAGCAATCGAAGACACATAGTTGAGGGCCTGGATGCAGCCGAGCGTTGTTGCCATGGCCACCATACTGGAAGAAGAATCGCTCTGTTGTCAAATGGACAAAAAAACATCAAACTGCAATTCTCGATCGATCACAGAGCCCAGCCCTTCAACTTCTTAGCATCTCACGATTGCTGCAGCAATGGGCGCAAGCATCTATCTATTTCCTAAAAAATCTTAGGCTACGGAATATTGCAAAGACGTTGATTATGAAGCAACAAACCTAGTAGGCGTCCAACCCAACGCCGGTTCTTCGTTCCTGCTCTCCACAAAACGTGAGACAAAAACACACCGGAAGTGGCACAAGAGCAGCAGCAGCAGCAGCAGCAGCAGCGGAAGTGTTCTGAAAATCAATTTGGGTTCAAGTAGATTCAAAGCAATCCACAGAGCACAGAAAAAGGATTTTCCAGGAGTCTTTCTCAGCTAACTATAGAAAAAAATGCTCACAACGCAGATCCCCAAAAACACATTCTTCACAAACTTCTCTTCTAAAAATCTTCTTCTTCACAAACCCTTAAAGGGTAGTAGTAGTAGTTCTAGTAGTAGTGGGCCTAGATCATCAGTCCACACAAAAGGGGTTGCGTGGGGACGGCGGCTCTTGCCGCTGCGAAACTTCCTTCCTTCCCGATGATGACAAAAACAACCATCATCGTCTTGGATCAGAAACAAAACTAGAAAAGCTTCCTTCAAATCTCAAATGCGGGCTTCAAAGCCTCAAAAAATTTGTACACTTCGAAGCTGCACACAATTTGCTTGTTCTCCGATTTGGATTTGCTATCTGTGGCCAACACAAACAGACAGACAGACACTCTTGGAAGACAGGTCCATTTCTGGCAATTTCTAGATAGGAATCTGATAGGAATCTTTCTCTCTTTGGTTTCTGGGCTTTCCAAAGCTGTGGCAATCGCACATTTGCATTCGCATAGTATTATTGCACTGTTATGAGATCTCTGTTTGGCAATGAGGCTTTTGACATGAAATACATCCAAACTCAAATACACAAAACTTTGCATTCACCACTGCAGATTGGCCAAAACAAAGAAATTTGTCCAAAAAATAATTTTGGGCTGCAACCCCTACTACAAAGGTTTTTGTGCGGATTTTTAAAAAAAAGTTTCGCCAAAAAAGAAAGGTTCTTGAAGTGGGTTCTTCGCCAGATTTAGAGTGCCTGCTCCTAAAAGGTCGCCAAACAGCAGCGGGATTACAATTTTTTTAATTTAATTGTCCTGCCTGTCCTGTAGCCAAATCTGGCTAGATCCTCCTGTAGTGGTTGCCAGTGTGGCTCAGGGTTTTTTATTTTTTTCAATTTTGTGATGTAGCTGAAGCGGCGATCACCCCTAAGAGGCTTTAGCCAGATTTGGCTTCATATTAGATATGAAAGAAGAGAAAACCCAGAATCCTTCTATATTTTTGGCTACCTACTGGAACTCGTCATTAAAATCTGGAGATTTGGAAAAAAATTCCTTCAAAATCTGGTGACTTTGGGCGATTTTTTTCATTAGAAATCCTTTGTATAGGTCGAAATTTGGCAAGATTTCTCCACGAAAAAAAACAGGTTCTCAAATGAGGATTTTTTTGAAATCGCCCTATTTAGACAATGGGTTCAAGCATGTTGCAAAAATATTGCAGGATTCTTAATTTTTTCTACTTTCCTGTCTGACATGTAACCAAATTTGGCTAATCACCAGCATCACAAAAAACCCTGCAACTTCAAGCCCATCATCATGATGATGATCAGGCCACCAGAGAAAATGGTTTGTATTCATCTTGAAACAAAGAAAAACTCCCAGATAAAAGGACCAAAGAACCAATGTCAGCCAGCAACGAGAAAGGTGATGGACTGAAAGAAACACTCTGGTGGCACCAAATTTTTAAAGTTGTGAGAGATCACCAATTTATCAAAATGCACATTAGAACAAAATGCTGGGAGAAGTGGATGCCATTTCAGTGTCAGCTTGTGTCTCATGAGTAGATGTGTGTGGATTAGTAGGAGCTGTCTCCAAAATTCATGTGAGTTTTAATAACCTGTCTCCATGAACAAAGATTGAATGTTGAATAATAATCTACTGCACACTTGAGACCAGTCTGCCTTCTGTGTGGACTGCGTACTCACTCAGGGACATGGCATCTTGTGAATATAGACGTTGAATGTGTGGGTGAAGTGAAAACTGCTAAGATGTTGAACTTGTGGATGAATAGTTTGTATATGGTATGTCAGATGGTTGCTCTCTCTCTTTCCCTCTCTGAAGTTGTGGTGCATGCTGGCATTCTCAATCTGCTGTAAACACCTCTTCTTTTTTTATTACCCCAAGAGGAAAGAAAACACAGAAGGGAAGAAATGGAAGAATTCCCAGATAAGGATTGAAGAACTGGGAAGAAGAAAAACACAGAAATGAAGAACCAGAAGAACTCCCAGTTAAGGACCAAAGATCCTGGAAGCACAGGAAAGGAAGAACCAGAAGAACTTTCAATGGTCTTCATGCTGTGATTTCAAACCATTTGTGCACACACCTGTTTCGACAATGAATTCCTCCTAGCACAATAGCTAGAAGTTTTGACATTGAACTGCTATTGCAAACCTTGACCTTAAACCTTAAACCCTAAACCCACACAATTGGTGTTTTGCAAGCCTGCTGAGATAGTGTCATTCTAGCAACCTTCAACACAGGTGTGTTATCCCAGAGGTGTGGGCCATACCTGAGCAGTTGCACAAGAATACTGCAAAAGAATGTGAGGCAAGGTTGAGCAATAAAATCATGTTGTGAGAATCTACACACAAGCATGTTATTGGGTTGCACCTATTGTCAGGTCATCACCATCATCACCAGTTTACATTTGTCATGATTATAACTACAACACCAACCTGACTTTCAGAGAAAATTTAATATTTCCATAGAGGAAGAACTTTTGTTCTCAATGTAATGTGATGATAAGTGCCTTACCACCCATAGACTTATACTTCTCTATTGCCGGGATATCCTGACTATGTTGACCAGACACTGGCAATTGGAGGCAGTTTAGCAAGTGTACAAGACAACTCTTCTGTTTGTTGCATTGCAATCAAGCTTTTGGCATCAGCAGAATCCCTGACATGGAACATGTAGGAAGGACAACTAACTAGTTGGCCTGGGAATTTCTTGTATGAGGGGTTCCCTTTGGCTAGTTAACAAATTCAAGTGCAGGCATTGGGTCACCTGTAGAAAGCTGGATCGCACTCTCCGCAATGATCTGTGGAAGGAAAATCCCAACCTTCTATTAGTGAACCAACCATGACACCCTTTCCATGTCTACATCTTTGATTTTTAGAGAACACAAATTTGAAGACATAGGCAGGTTGGGTCCAAAAAGTTGAAGTTCTCAGGAGTTGCAATTTGTCAGGGCTGCATCTGTGGTATTAAGATCCAGACTGGCCACAATATTTTGAGAAATACAAGTCAAATGGTAGAAACGTAGGAAACATTGTGTTTCCAGGGACTGCTGATTTCACATCTTTCCACCATTAACATACTCCTGTCCATAAGAAAAGCTTATAAACTCCAATCATGAACAAAGGGGCAAGACTCACCTTCCCCATATTACTGTATGAAAGCTCAGTGACACCTGCGACATGTGGAGTGATCAACACATTGGGGTACTGGAGGATAGGGTCTGATGGATCAAAGGGCTCTGACCAAGCCACATCCATAGCCAGACCTCCTAGCTGTCCTGATGCAAGTGCTTCCTTTACTGCCTCATAGTCAAGCAGGCCCCCCCGTGCCACATTCACTAGTCTTGCACCCTGCCACATCATTTGGTCCACCAGTACCAAAATCAACTGAATCCCATTTTGTTTATGAACAAGTTTGTGCTTTCAAGTAACACATCAACAGAGGACTTTACCAAACCTTTGATCTCAATCATCCACTCTTTCAGGAAGAACTTCATAGGACATGAGAACACTCTGGAGTTCTTCATATTAACAATTTCCAAGACATTCTCACCTTCTTCATTTCTCTTAGAAAAGTCCTATTCACAATCCCTGCCTGCAAAACCACAAATCATGCAAAAAAATCTCAGTCTCATTGTAAAACCTCACTCCACTACAAAAAAACTCATGAGCATGTCTCATGACTTGTGGGGTTGGCTGATTGGAGATACCGTCTCATGGTTAAGCACACAACAAGTCACAATTATGTCTGCACGGCTGGCAAATTCAAGCAGACACTCTATCCCACCCTTTTCGTCAATCCGTTGATCTCCATTATCAATTCCTGAAGACATAACAGCATTCTCTGAACATGCAAAAGATGAAGGATGTCAGTTCATACTATGGCAGCTCAAAACTATGCTCTATTTAAAGGCAGATATGCATGCAAGAAAATGCAGCCATTTTCTGGGTCATTTCTATACCATCTCTGTAGCCATTGAGTGGGTTGACTTTTTTGGTCCAAGAACGTTTAATTGCAAGAATCTTGACTCCAAAAGGTCTCAAACGGATTGCTAGCTCCTTGCCTATATTGCCATACCCCAAGATCAGCACCTGCAATATTGGACATTCAGAAAGTGTTAGATACATGTGTGAAATTGCAGAGAAATCTCTACAGCAAAACTTTGAAGGCAACATAACAATGAGTGCAGTCAGAAACTTATCAGAGATGCTCACAAAGAATTGGATTTTTTGTTGCATTGGACATTAGGTGAGACTCTGTGCACCCTTATGCAGTTCATGAAACATCAACATGTGCAGCAAACTCACATACAAATCATACCAACATTCTTTTCACCATGCATATTGTATCAATGAAAGCTGAAGTGTGAAAGATGAATAAACTGGAAACATGACCAGAAACTATGTGAGTAACAAGGCAGAAGAGAAAACACCGTTTTCCCGTACAATGTTTCCCCTACTGGGCCACCCAACCTCTTTGCTTCAAAGGTCTCTGCCATTTCTTTCTGCATCCAAGCAAGAAGGAGAACGTCACTTGACTTCTCACTTAATCTGGAAAGAAAGAATAGTAAAAGCCAAGCTCCATAAATCTACACATCTGCTGGGAGGAAAAAGAATGCCCTAACAGCCACACCTGATATCGCAGGAGGCTGAGAATGAGATATATGGAATGCTCTGCACATGAGAGAGCATTTCCTGTTCCCGCACTAGGAATTCTTGCCACCTTAATTCCAGCTCGTGTTGCAGCTTCAATATCCACCCCTGCAATGAACCAATCCTTACAATTCTCAGTTGATTAGTGTGGATGACATCACTGGAAGTAAAAGCAATTATGTCAAATGCACACAAAAGAATTTACCTTCCAGACCGACACCAAATTGCACAATAAGCTTGAGAGAAGTTGCTCGGGCAATGACTGCAGAATCAAGGCGCATCATTCTGACAACACACATATCATAATCTGCTATCTTGTCTGCCACTTCCTCCCTTGGCCAGACACCGATCTGTTATGCACATAGCAGTAGTTACATAACCCAAATCTAACAAACACACAACACTCTTTTCCCCATCACTTTACACTATCCTCCCTCCAAAACACCTACCTACTATCCCCAAAACCTAAATCCACATAAAAGAAAACATCACCACCACCCACCAACAACAATAAACACACCACTCTTCCTCCCTCCCCCCTCAAATTACTCTTTCCTCTCTCCAAAACACCTAGTTTCTCTAATGACCTAAAGCTGCATAAAAGCCACCACCACCAAGAACAAAAAGCGCACACCACAAACAGATTTTGTAAGAGATTGACTTACAGAAATATGTGGGTAGTGCTTCAGGAATTGTTGGGTGTGATGTACAGCTCCAGGGAACTCAACTCCACAGAAAAGAATCCTCAGCTTGTTCAGTGGAGTAGCCATAGCACCCTCCTCCTCCTCCGCCTTCTCTCTGTCTCTCTCCCCTCTCTTCGCCTCTGAAAGAATTTGTTACTACGAAACTCTTTTATCTTCTCTCTTCCCTTCCCTGTCTCTCCAACAACGAATACACACACATACTACAAGGTTGAATAAGAGCAATATAATGACATAATAGCAATTTGGATGAAGTTTAGGTTTTGAAGAGTGTGAAACTGAGTTGGGACTCATACACATACCCTAGTACCTTGGCAGCTTCAACACTAATAATTGTACCTATTTGGGCTTCGTGCTGCTGCACACTACTAGTGATGATGAACTTTTTCCTTTCTATTTGGGCTCCCGTGTTGCCGCACACTACTAGTGATGATCAACTTCTTTCTTTCTTTCTTATGTTTTGGTATGGTTTCCAATAATTCATCATTATTTGTGTCAATGTCGAATTTGATTTGAATTAATATAAATACCATGGGCATTAAAGGACACATGTTAATATGTCTTTTCATATCCATCTTTGGTGAAATTTCAAAATAAAAATGATTATTGAACACTGAAATGCTGAACTTGGCATGGTTAGAGCCGTATATTCCTACAATGCTCTCATAAAGGATCAGGCAGACACTAAACAGCCCCACCCAGCCCCCTTCGTGGGGATTAAAGCAGCGCACTCATCACAAGGATGAGTGATACATATATGAGTGTCTTTGATCCATGTGACTACAGTTAACTCATCTTCACTTTACACTGTTCAGGATTTCATGCTTATGAATGTGATGAAGAAGTAACTTGTACTCTGTTTTGGATGCAGGAAACATCCATAGAGGCCTAAGTAGTGGGTGTGGGTGCATCTGCTCTTTAGACATGAGAAAAATGAGTACATTTAAAAGACTTGTTCTGATTTTTTTTCATGTGACTGGAGGGCATCTTATCAAGCATATCTTTTCCTCTGATGTTAGGGGGAGAAGGGGGTGTTTTGGAATGCTCACTTTTTCTCATGATACACCTGTTGAGAGGCAAGTTTCCAAAGGTGGGAACACCCACTTTACTTGTTTTTTTCTTGTGATACACTCACAAGGAAAAAAAAAACCACAAAATTGGAGCATGTTAAACTCTTGGTAGAGTCCTGAGCTGCGGGATTTACCTGAATCAGACCCGCCCTTAACAGGAGGCCTTATTCCAGTAAAGTCTGTGGCCTCAGGCTTTACTTGACACATTGCAATCAGGGAGACCTATAGAATGTGCCATACCAAACACCGTTTATGCATTTGCAAAGAAGGAAACCTACATTTGACACTTTGTGCAATGACTTATATATCTCATAATTAAATGCAAAACAAGAAAAAAACATAAAGACTGAAGACCTTGCAATTTGCATCCATTTTCTAATGTTTATCGGCCTTGCCTACCAAGGCTAGGATATTGTGTTTAGATTCATTATAGAGTATAGTAGCTTAAGGGATTTTTGGTCCCAGGTAATAGGTCTATTTTTATATGAGGATTTTTGAAAGATGATATTTTGGCTTGTGTTGAACTTGAGATTAGTTATAGAGTTATAATATCTTGAAGGATTTTGGTTTTTTTAGAGGATTTTTTTTTAAGATTATATTTTGCATGGTGAAATATTTGAGTTTTCATAATTCTTCATTTGCCTTAAGATACTTTTTAATGTAAATGGCAAGGCCATCATAAAAGCCTCTCAATTGTATGTCCTTGCCATTAGCCTAGGGTGACAAACAAATCTAAGAATAGAAGTTCTCACCCCATGAGGCCATGAGCATGCACCCAAGAGACCTATGGTTTTTTCTTTTGGGCAGTGTGGGGTAAGGGGAGGTTGATTTTTTTGGTTTTATTTGTTCTCGATGTGTTCCCATCAAGTTCCCTAATGAGCCAAGGGTGAATGAGCAACTACACTGCAGTGTTCTTTTTTGCAACTGTGAGATGTAAAATGGTCATCATCCATAAGACAACTTATCCAAATTCAGTGGTAAGCAAAAATGAATTTGTTGGCTACCTACTTGATGCTACCTAGTACCTACTAGAACATAATGTAAATCTGGAGATTCTGTTTTTTTAATTTTAAAATGGGGAGATCAAAGACCCCAAAATACACTGATTATTTGCATTTTTAATAAAAATTCACCAATTGGCTAAAATTTGTAAAAAAAACACACACTGCTACACTAGTACCTCATCTTCTTGAGGATGCTAAGTTGCTATATTTAACCCCAAGATATTAAATTTTGACTCAGAGACCTTGATTTTGTTGTAGGGGAAGCTCCTGTATGAGTGCATTCTCCTAAGGGAGTAGCACCCAAGGGTGTGAGCGGGACGGTGTTCCTGAACCTTAGGAGAATGCACGAATATGAAAAGCTCCCCTTATTGATTTCCTCAATTCCTTTTCATTTTGTAGAAAAGAAATATTTCCATGGGAACATATAAAATTGGGGAGCTCTGCCAGCATAACACCCTAGGGTTCTTCTGCTGGGGGAGATCCCTCAAAATACACTAGAAATAAAAAGGGATTGTTTACATTGTGGGACAACATCGGGTTTTGATGCATGGGGTAACACAAGCACAAGACTGTTCTGGGAATAAAGGCCTGTTGTGAGGTGAGAGCCAAAGCCAAGTCTAGGACCCAAATTCTCACAACAGCCTTGTTGGAGGTCCTTAGTCCTTACTCTGCACAAAGATTTAGTAGAACTTTAAAAGGTCCCGATTGATTTGAGAAGTCTTGAAGGAGAGCAGGAAATGAGGAACCTGACATATAAGACGCCTTCTCTGTTTAGGCAGAAACTATACTCAAGATAAGGACCCCTCTGCATACACTACGAAAATTTCAGTTTTTTACCACATTTAAGAGCAATTAAAATTGGGAATTTACCATTGTGTAAGCAACAATTTCTTTTTGGATGAATTTTTGTCACTTGGAGACCAGGGTTTTTTTTTCTGGTGATTTATCGCCAGATTGCAATGACCTAAATAGGTCTGCAAAATGGAATTCAGGTTTTTTGTATTATATATTTTTGAAATCGCTCGAAAACCCCCCTTTCACTACACATGGGAGCTAGATCATTGTTGAAGAAAAAACCCTCCTCACCGGCTGTCATCTCTGAAAAAAAGTAGCACTCGTCTAAAGGGTAGAAAGTAAAATGTCACATTGCCATTAGTCAACAAAAGAATTTTAAGGTTTCACTAATAGCACTTTGCTGTGATTAGAGATCACCTCCATCGCAATATTGGGCATCATTGGATTTGCCAATACAAATCAATGTACAAGCAGAACAATTCCACCTCTACAAGCTTCACAACATCCACGAAGTCAACAATGAACATATCTCAACGTTGTGCAAATTTGATAAGAATGTGCACAACCTCCAACATGGGCAACAAACATGGCAAACCAAGAATAAACTCAGGTCACCAAGCAAAACCAAATTGTTTTGAATTACCTTGGTCTTGTATGAATCAAGATGCATCTTCATGATCAAGGACTTATACTTAGACATAACGCACTTAAGAGGGCTCAACATGCTAATCCAACACGTCTTCACATTTCATAACAGCTTTTGGCCTGTAGTAACAAGTGTCTCTACAAGGTTCACATACTCAAGATACTTCTTTGGGCTATGAACAAAGAAGGCATACAAGGATTGTAACATTGCTTCAATGTGAGACACGAGAAGCATTTTCGACTAAACAACAATTGCCAAGTTAGTTCAATGTGCCATCTAGTGCACACCAATGAAATAAGGAATGGTGTTCTCTTTTACCTATGTAATAACGCCAATGTGATGACTTTAAAACATAGAATCCCCATCACACCCAAGATAAACCTAGTGAGAGACAAGTTGCTCTACAACTAGACCTTTGAATTTCATGATACTTTGCAAGATAACAACAATGATTTTTTGGTTGTGGCACGCACCTCGACTCATTTTAAGGTTAGTAAAATTAGAATGCAAATTCAATTTTGCATCATGTAAGCATGCACATTTATCCACTCTTGATTGTCAATAATTGTCACCTCATCTGCACTTAAAGCAAAGAAAACATAAACTTGCACAGTAATTTTTGTGTGTTGCAACACAACTTTGTGCATGCACTTTGCCATTTCCTACTCGCTACTATCAGTCTAGTGTTTCCTTGGGTTGTTCCTAACATTTAACAACAAGTACAAATATCTAAGAAATTCAAACATTATCATTGATTGCCCATGGCTTAACACATGAAAAATATTCACAAATTGGATAAAAAAAGAATTAGAACTTGCATGAGCCCTATATTGAACCAAGTTGAGTATACATTCTTTGCCTCTACCCATATAAATCCGTTCATTTTTGTTGTGGGTAACATATTTATTGTAGTACCAATCTCCCATAACAACATTATAAATAACAACCACAATCTTACAACAATTGGCATGTTTTTGGAAAGTATCCAACTTGGGAAACAAGAATTTGTCTTTTTTCTCAATGGTAGAACATATGACACACTTGACTTGAAAAATTAAACCATCTAGTCCCAAAATAAACTGAGCTCAAGGAAATCACGTTGCCCAAGTATCTTGGAAAACACTAAACTTGTCATAGGATTTTTTACGTTTTTTCAAAGGTGGTTCGTTTGTGTGGGAGGTATTGGCCTGAGATGGATCAATGATTGGAGAAATGGAAACAAATGGAGACTTGGAAGAACTTGGGGTTGAAGAACAAAGAGTTGAACTTTGAGTAAGGATTGAAACACCATAACCGACCCTGTAAAAAAAAGTTTTAACTTGAAATTGGGTGATTATAATGGAATCATGGGTTTGCATTAGAGTTCAAGGGACAGGAGTGCTTGACCTCAAGGAAAAACAAAATTGCTCTAGTTGAAATTCAATTCAAGAGTCTAGCTTGAGGATTTATTCATCAAACAAAGATTCAGGAAGTTGAACTTCAACTCCAATCAACACACA
>Ga0209208_10003279_pt1 | contig 23222 bp, 23 predicted proteins | sample S1TSphfallax_3_FD_187694 | JGI IMG/M metagenome (GOLD analysis project Ga0209208, IMG submission 187694) | Host-associated microbial communities from peat moss isolated from Minnesota, USA - S1T2_Fd - Sphagnum fallax MG (SPAdes) (version 2) | ecosystem: Host-associated > Plants > Peat moss >...
CAAGGAGGAGCTTGGAGAAGCGAATTCTCCAGCAACCACCAAATAAGTTATTTTATTTTATTTTTTGCTTTTATGTTTAGTTCTTTTGTTTTTTTTTCGTTAAATAGTTTTGTCTAAGATTTATGTTTTATTTTGTTTTGCTTTTTTTTTTTGAGTCTTGTCATATGGTTGTTTAAAATGTAATTTAATGTTTTTTTTGTTAATGTGTAAGATATCTAAAAACCTAAACTTTTTTCCTAAACTTTTTTTTATCAATATATGTTTTTATAACCTTAATGAGAAAAAAATGAGTAATTTTATTTTGTTTCCTAACCTTCAACCCCATTGTTTGTAAAAAAAAATTAAAACCTTAAACTTTGTGAATATTTGATTTTTGTTTTTCTATTTGTTTGTGAAATGTTTTTGAATAATTTGCTAATTTTGTACCTTAGTTAATTCTGGAAATATTTTTGTGAAAACTACCAATGGAACAATCCTTTGCAGATGAAAATGTTGTAATGGTAAATAATGAGATAATTGAAATCTCTACAAATGATGAAATCATGAAAGAAATTGTAAGTGTGCAAATTGAAACAAGCAAGAATCCAAAAAATGAGAAAAAAGAAGAAATGAAGATAAATCTTCAAAAATTGCATGCACAAATAAAAAGTTGGCAATTACATGGAATATTGTCTTTGTGTTAGAGTTTTTATTATGTCAATGATAATATAGAAATTGATCTTGAGAATACACCAATCATGTGTTGTATCCTTGTTATTAAGAACATGTAATAGGAATAAATTCAAGAATTCAAACAAGGAAAGGATTTTTTTTTATTATAATACAAATGGAATATTTTTTTATAAAAACATGTGGATGTAGAACACACTGTTATTGCAAAAATGTTTGAAGAAAAAGTAAACTCTTTATTGAAAGGAAGTGTATAAAAATAATCAACAAAGAAAAGAGCAATTATATTTAATGGGTCAATTTCTAGAAAAATATATATTAAAGATTCCTTCAAAAGAAAAGATGTGCCACATAGATGTTTTTTAGAAGAATTCGGCCTTTTGATTGTCAATAACAATTTACCAATTTAGTTTGTGGAAAGTATGTGGTTAAAACATTTAATTTTGCGGTTATGTCCAAAATTATATTTCCCTTCTAGAAGGCAGTTTTCACAAGAGATATTGCTAAAGGTAGTTGAGAAGACAAGTCTATAATATGTTCTTCCTATGCAAATTGTTTTTCTACAACAATTAACAAGCTTTGATCTTTGGATGTTTAAGGGAGCATATGATGTCTTTGCATTAGTGACGATTTTTTTAAGCAATGATTGGCAACCAAAACATGTAACTATTGGTTTGTTTGAGGCGACAAAGACTACTGGTCAAACATAGGCTAGAAGTTTTGACATAGTTATTAGACAAATATGGTTTACAAAAAAAGATCATTGCTTCTATCAAAGATGAGGGGTCAAATTTCAATGCAATGACTACTACATTGAAAGTTGTTGTAAATTGTGAACCTCTTGGTTTAGAAGAGGGCTTTCAGGGCATTTGCTTTGGGCATGCCTTTTCAAAAACATGTCAATATGGCATTACAGAGGAAAGGTGTGTAAGGATTTGAAATGTGTTTTTATTACATTTGTTTAAGAAGATCTATAAAACATTAAAAGAAAAATAAGCACTTTTGACTATTCTCTATGATTAAATTTTAGTTGCAAATGACATTTGCAACTAAAATTTCATTAGTCACCTTGGACAAGTTGCATGCAATATTAATTGTAAACGATAAAAAATACTGGATTGAAAAAAAAATTGACAAATAGAAGTTTATCCATTGACTCCATTGTATATATATTGTCACATGTGATTAAGATGCAACTATTTTAGTCACAATTGAAGGCAAATGATGTGCTACCACATGTCCCGATATTTAATTATTTATATAATAATAATAATAATAATAATAAATTTTTTTTTTGGAAATAATTTAGGACATTCAATCCAAATGTTTGGATGATTTTATATTATGACATGTGGTTCAATGTAAATATTTAATAAAAATATTAACATTATGTTGGAAGGTACCTAGGTACGTACATATGTAGGTGCCTACAAACCTAGGCTACATACCTACCTACCTACTTAAGTAAAAAGGTAGGTAGGTCCTATCTTTTCAAGCCAAATACTTACTCATATAAATAGGTAGGTACATAGGTTGACCTATGTGAGTAGGTCAAATTAGATACCTACCTAACATGTAAATAAATAGGTTGGGGGGGTAGGTAGTTTAAAATTGTGCATAATTTGACTTTTTGTTTTGGGTTTATTTTTAATTAGTTCATCCCATGTGCACAATTTTTTTAATGTGAAATTGGATGACCACATCCTTTGTTTATATAATGTTCAAAAAAAATTTGAAAAACAACCAATATGGGATATGTTTTGAAGTTACAACTTCTTCACAAAATAAAGTTCAACTTCAAAACTTTCTTCAAGCCTTTTGTTCTTAGTTTTTATATTTATAAATAATTTTTTTACATGACTCATTAGATATTTAGATAATCATTTAATCAATAATGATTTAATTTAAAAATACTTAAAATATAAACTATACACCACAACTATTAAGTATTCGTTATCAATTATTTAAAATAAATAATAACTTCTTAATATTTAATTAACTAGCTATTTAATTATTCACAACTTGTCAACACATAGTTCATAAATAAATAAATAACTACAATATTTTATTACTTTAAAAACTATGGTCAAATTGTAGATAATATAATTACTATAATTCAAAAACTAATTTTTCACAAAATTTAAACTTATAAATAATGAATTAACAATTATTATTAAAAAATTTAATACATATTTTAAAATACATGCATATGTCACTATATAATATTTTTAGGATATGACTAATTTGGTGACTATTGCAACTAATGGGACATATCAATCTATTAATGGATGAAAATATATTTTAAAACCATCCAAATGATAGGATGAAGTTTTCAATAGTTGCATCATAGTTGTAAAAATGACCAAAATAGTTGAATTTTGATTTTATAGTTGAGAATATTCCCAAATTTAGTCGCAAATGACTACAAGTCGCATGTAGTCTCAAATGGAGTAGTTACATTTTGGCTAATTTTTATTAGTGAAAGTGCATCACTTGGCCTAAGAAATTTGGAAAGGGAAGGCAAGAATGGAACAAGGCCTATCTTGACATTGGCATTTGCCCCAAAAAATTGAACATTCTAGTGAAAACCATGTAGTTTTTTTTATTTCACTATTATTTCAACAATTTACAAATTTGTAAATTCTAAAATATACAAGATAACTAATCTTTTATGTTAATAGTTGTGTTGCAAGTTTGTGAATAGGGTCATTATGTTTCAAGAGGTCTTACAATTTCATTCTACCATTGTGCTTTGTTATAGCAAACAAATTATTGTGAGAGTTATTGGTCAAGTGTTTCCACCTTTAACTTGGCAGATCTTTTAGATTATAGTGGATTGTCTTTTTCAAATTGTTTTTACTTGTGTTTTTAATCAATCTCATGGACATTGGCTCGTCAATGATGCTTTACACTTTGCTATTTCCATGAGTTTGAAATTGAAAGAGGAAAACAAAATTATTCTTTCGTTTGAAAGCCTAATGGAAGATGATTCCATTATTTCTAATGAATTATCCTTATTGGCCTTTAACATGTAATCAGTGTGTTAGATTCTTTCTTTTCATTCTTGAAGAAATATGAAAATAAGAAAGCTCATAATATGATTTTTTTAATGTTAAACCCTAGGTTTAAGAATCTTTGTATAGTATCTTCATTTGTTGGAAGGGAGCAAGGTGTTGCTCTTGTTGAGGAATATGATAGAAAATCTTTGTATCTTGTGTTGGTCAAATGCCATGAACATTTGCATCCTCTGGTAAGGTTAGATAAGAATTGTGTTGACCAAGATATTTCTAAGCAATATTGCAATTTGGATATTTTGAACAAATTACAAGCACAAATGAACCAACATAAGAGCTTGTGAATAGGGAGTTGTTAGTTTTTAGGAGATATCAATTGGATGTTAAGGACATCAACTGTCCTCTTCAGTGGTGGCAAAAACATGAAGCAATGTTTCTTATAGTTGGATTTTTAGCTCAACAAATCTCAAATTGAAACAAAAAGAATTTTTTCTTTGGTTGGAATACTTACCAACCTTAAGGAATATCATTTGCAGATTAAAAATTTAAAAAAGTTGATATTTGTCAACAAAACTGACCTAATGATCCTAGAATAGGTTATAAATCTCCATCTCACCTAGTGGAATTCCTTGCAAAGGGTGTAGATCTAGAAGAGGAGTTAGAAAAGTTTGAAGGTGAATTGGATGAAATTGTTGAAGTGTAAAACTTCAATAAATAAAATATTATTTATTGTTGAAAAGTTGTTTGTAACAATGTTTGTAACTTTTTCATTAGTAAGAAAAATAATAAATTTAGATTTAAAAAAATTAATTTTAAATTTTCTGAAAATTTAGAATAATAATCAATTACTAAGTAATATCTGGTTTGTGAGAACTGGCTGTTCTCAAAATTTTGAGAACTGACATAATGAGAACTAATTATATATATTGATACCCTTGCCCAACATGTAAATTTTAGGGGGAAAGAAAAAAGGTGGAAACCGGACCTTTTTATAAATAGTTTTATGAAAACTGGATCTGACGGGTATTATAAAAAATGTGATACCCGCCCAACACGGATATAGAGGTCCTCCCCTTTGGCCCACCAATATAGGTGAAAGGAGGACAACATTTGGCAAGCATGTGGGTTAAAAGTGAGGTGCTATTGTTTTGGGTCCTGGGGTAGGATGTCCTCCCAGGAGCTTCTTGCTTCAGGGGAATGGACCATTTGGAGAGCAAGTATTTTTGATAATTGACAACATTTCTCTATCCTATAATTTGGTGGAAAACTATGTATCCCCAATTTTGCAAAAAGAAGCAATAGAAATTGTTGCTAAAGGTCTTATTATGATAAAGATTCAGAGTCTAGTTGCCAAAGAAGCTCCCTATATATGTTGCTCAAACTTTATTATTTTTTTACTGCCAAAGTGGATTTTGAAAAAATAAAATTACTCAGCACCCAATTCCCAAATCTGCAAAAGGAACTACCATATTTGAAACCTCCACAATAGTGGAGCTTCCTTTTGCAGGTGAGGTATAAACTCAGAAGGGAATTACAAATTGCTATATTACCGGCAGATTGGTTCCAGTTCTTGCAAAAAATTTGCATCCAAAAACCCTACCTTGGATACAAAGGGCAGAATCAACACAACATACGTTTGTGAGAGCAGTCCACCATGCAAGCAGTGAACTATTAAGGAATTTCATGCAATGAATGCAGAACAAATGAAACAGATTGAACACATGGAATAGAAGGCAAGACTTGCTGTACATAATAAACCAGCAATCTAGTGCATACTGAAGCATATAAAAGCATCACAGGCAGTGACACAGAGGTGACTCAAACATACAACTTAACCACAATGGGTTTAGGGTTTAGGGTTTGAAGCTTGATGCATGGTGAACTACACATCTCCCCAAAGGAAATGTGTGACATATGGAAGGTGATTTGAAATCATCTCAAGAGAGAAGTTCTGGCAGAAAACTGTTGATTCTAAACTTCCAGTATTTGACCACTTGTGTGCCTAACAAATATATCTATAGCATGGAGCTAAAAACCTAACATCAAACTCCTCATCACGAATTGAGTCATGAAAATTTGTGGAGACATCAAAAGAGCTCAAAAGACAGGAGCCAAATGGCTATGTCATTGTTCTAGGATTCCTGAAATGCAACATCTGCACATGTGCAGAGTACCTAAAATCATGTCATCCTGAGAATGACACAGAACCATTACAATGCACTCTAAACTAACCTGTCAGGAACACCTCTTCTCTAGTCATCATTGACTAATGATATGGCTGCAAGAAAGGAAACAAGCAGGAACTATGTTCAATACGAGGTAGCTTCTAAAAGGCAATCAATTGGGCAGCTAATGTGAGAGAAGAGAACAGTATTTTGATTGCATTTGTCAGCCTGCTCCAGAGATTAAGAAAAGAACCACCTACCAGTGTGAGAAGTTATAGATACGGTGCGTAACTTACACATGAAATGAAACAGGTGGATTCACGGGGGCTCCTGCAGAGCCAAAGAATGGAAAGAAACCACTTGGAGCATCCTGGTCATGAAGGAAGAGATCATCAGGCACAGCTCGGAAAGCACCGTGAATCAAAGTGAAGCCGATTCCTATGAGTAAGGAAGTTATGAGAAGTGATACAATGCCTGCCATCAGCAGCAGCACAACCGAGAGTAGAGTCGCGAAGAGAAGAAGCTCCGTTTCACTCAGCGTCCTCCCAAATACAACCACAGCATTCGTTCTCACGAAGTAGAGGTAAGTCCATCCGGCAAGTATTGAAACTAACAACAAGAGGTCAAATGGATGTACCACCAACCTCAATGCAAACACTGCTGCTATAACTATGCCGTAATTGAGACGGAAATGCCACCAATTCTTGCGAATGCGATCCGCTGCATCACCCAGCGATTCAGGTTTGCTGAATGCTGATAGATCTGTCATCTCCGCCCATGGTCGCCTTGGCTCTAGCGCAATTCGAACGGACTCGAGACTGCGTGACATGATTTCGCGAGCCGTAGGACTGTCAGCAGCAGCGCTTGGAGCCGTGACTCCCGGCACTCCTGAAGAATCATCACTCGCTTCTGGAATCACCCCCATTTATTATGAAGACCAGCAGAAACGCGTCAGGTCCGATGATCGCACAACAAAAATTCTTCTTGCCCGGCCCGCGCTGCTGTCCACAAGAAGTTCAATAGCCTTTTCCCACAATCAATACCGAAAACACCGCAGCGAGAAAGAAATATACAAGTAAAATATTTGATAAAAGTGGGATGTGCAAGTTTCTGACTGCGACGAGGCCACCTTAAGCAACAACCCGTGAAACGGCGCCAAGCAGGTCCACAGTACACCTAGATCGAATGTCCTCGGCAAAGAGAAAAAAGGGGAAAAAAGAGGAGGCGAGAAAAATGAATACTTAGAGAAATAAACTTGATGTCGAGTTGACAGCCATGCTCCGTCGTCGAGAGACTTAAAGAGCAATCACACCATCGAAGGAAGGCGTAGTAGTAGTAGGAAGAGGGGAAAGTTGATGGAACTGATACGCGTATCGGCGATGGCGTAGGAGCAAAGGATGGAAGGAAAGGCGCAGAGCAAGTGGGGGGAAGTAGGGACGAGAGAGACGAGAAGCGCGTTGTGTGTGAACACGTCACAAAACACCAGGCAGCACCTTCGCAGAAAGATCCTTCCAGTTTCTCAAAATGTGAACAAAAACACTAACCTATACCTAGCATTTTATTCAAAGAAACCAGACCAGTTTTTTAATAAAATAAATAAATAAATAATTTACTTTATGAATTTTAAAATAATTCTTTGAGTGTCTTTTTTGTCTTTTTCAAATTTTTTATGTAGCCAATTTTTTGATGACATCCATAGCCAATTTAGCCAAATTTGGCTACAAAATATGGAAGGAAATTTTCCAACATCTTTAAATATATATTTGGCTACCTACTTGAACTATAGAATTCTGGGGAAAAAAAATTAAGTTTGGTTTTTTATTTGAAAATTTGGCAACTTTTTAAATCACCATTGAATTTGTGACAAAGAAATTCCAAGATTTCACAATAATGTGAAATATGGCCCAAAAAAAGTCTGGACTTGATTCTAAGAAAAGTGTGAATGACATAACTATAAATTTTGATTTTACTATTCCATAGGTTTTTGAAATCATGTTTATAAATGTATGTAACCTAAGAATATGAGAACCACAATATTTTCATTTTTTTAGTAATTAATTTCAAGAAATAATTACATGATAATTTTGTACATTTTAATACACATATATCATCAAAACTAGCATTGTGATCACATATGAAATGTGCAATACAATATAATTTGGCTTTTTTAACATTTATAGGCCAACACATGTGAGGTAAACCTTGTGGTTTCATCCATCACAATGTATAATATATAATGTTTATTGGGATGCATATTACATTAATATTTTAGTCAAGTCTTATAGCTCAACATATGAATGAAATGTTTCTAGAAATAATAAGTTAAATTTTGCCACATTTTGACATAGTTTTTAATTTTGAGACAAATTTTGCCAGTTTTTTACCAACATGTTGTCAATTAATGTTCTTTTTTTTAGATGTTCATTAATGATATTACATCATAAAATTTATTAAGAAAACACTAGATTGGACCATATTTCTAACTAAGGTTTCAATTAAAGGTACAACAAATGTACAAAAGGCTTAGGTTCTTAAGGGTTGAGAGAGTAATTTTGGTGCTCCAAACTTTAATATTATTGCAATATTGGTCATTTGTGTAGTTGAATGTCAGTTTAAGCATTCACACATGTAGATTGTGGTGTTGGTAATGTCACAAATAACAAGGTTTGTTCATACTTAAGATTTTTTATAGGTAAATAATTTGCATAACATGTTTATGTGACGAGTTATTGTTGACATTATCACAAAATGTTGAGCCTAATGATAAGTTACTGTCACAACTTCAAATTTGAATATTCACACCCCTATCAACAATTATAAGTTATCACCACCAAAGTTAATTAAATAAGAAACTAATCTTCAATCACCCTACCTACCATCACCCAACAACTTTTTGAATTCACAAAGCTTTGCCCACCATCACCAAAATGCCCTTCAAATTCAATTTAAAACTTTTGTTGCCAAAGACATTTTATAGCTTAACAAGTTTTTAAGTATTTTCACACCTTTTCTTTCTATTGCACCTTTTTTTGTTGCATGCACTTCTTTCTATATTAATCACACCTTTTTCTTTGTCACATGTTTATAATGGAAAAAAAAAAATTGACAATGTCAATAGGCAACACAATAATGTTAACAAGTGGAATATGTGGGAAAATTGGTGGAAGAGGATCATTAAAAGGAAAAAAAAATCAAATGATGTGTCCAAGGTACGGAAATTGGGAACAAAACAATTAATGGTGCTAATAAAATGTAAACATGTCAAACATGCATTTTCAAAAGGAATTACTACATCCAATAATGCACATGATACCTATTGCACAATAGTGGAACAGGATTGTGAACAAGCTTTAAAAGCTTGTTCATTTTAAGGTGCCAATAAACAACAAAATGTGTAAGGATTAGTGGAATAAATTTCATTCAAATTACAATAAACTTTCAAACTTCTACAAATGCATCAAACATCACACATCATTTTGAGAATTGATTGCAAATGAACGTGACAAAAATCATTTACCTTAGAAATTTATTTATTTATTTATTTTGAAGCACTTGTAACCTTTCAAAGAGTTCATGTATCATTAATGCACCACTCCATGTGAGACATCTATTAGTGGAATGTGACAAAAATAATGTTTTAGTATTATTTGAAATTGATTACAAAAGGAATAAGATTCTACACATTTGAACATTCATACACATTGTTTAGCAAGGATTATGTAATAGATGAAGTATAATGTAACCACAAGCTTGGGTGAATGTTGTGAACTTGGATGATTATGATGATAGTTTTTTATTCAACCTTCGATTTTGCTAACTTTCAAGTGATCTAACCAAATGTGATGTGCTTTCGTAGCTTTCTAACAACTCCAATTTCACTTAAGTGTAACATAACACTTGAAACCACAAGGGTCCAAAGAAAGCATTAAAACAATTTTTCATAAATAATAGAAATAACAAATCAAAACAACATTAAGGCAACACTTGGTGAGAATGGAAGGTTTGGATTACATAAAATTCATATGCAATTGGAAATCAAAGATCATTGAACCAAGATGTAGGATCAAACTATCAATGATTGCTTGGAATACTCAAATATCAAGGTAAAAGTATTCACAAAACAATCAAGGACATGGTGAATGTTTTCTTTCATTTAACCATTGCCATGTGTCATGCCTTCATTCACTAATTTTTTTTTCTATACCTACACTTTTGAACTTGGTGTTAAATTCATAAGAAGAAATAATGATTCAACATGAAGTCTATCACAAGGTGAATCTATAAATTGTTTGATTCTTGATGATAACAAGGGTAGTTGGCTAGTTCAAGTTGGATGCAAGATTAACACAACTATTCATTTGATTTAACAAAACATAAACCAATTGAATATGCAAGTTAACAATTTTTTATTTCATTGAAATTTGGGTTGCAAAAGTGAAAATCAAACTCTAGATGAAATCAATAGCTTTTACATATCTTGTTTTCAAGATAGTGCACGGAAATAATTTGCTAACCTATTCTTGACATCCAAAATCTTGCAATTTTGCTCAACATCATTATCAATTGCATTATCTTTGAAAATCCCATGTTCATTATCTTCCTTTTGATCTTGTTTCAAATTATGCACATAGTTGACAATGTTTTCCAACATTAATTGAGTCATTAAAATGATAACATCAAGATCCTTCCCATCTAATATCATGTTGTGAAGAACAACAACAAACCATTAGATTAGGTAGAAACAAAACATGTCGAGTATAAGTTTTTAGAAATAATTTTTAAAACTTTTAAAATTTAGAATCTCAAATGCATTTTTCACAATGTTTCTTGCTTGGCCTGTGTGTTTGTTGTATAATGCTTCCATGATAATATGTTGAACATTGCCAAGTTATCTTTTGGAATCATCAACCATGAAAGCAAAGAATAACCATTGTCATCAATTAATCCCTTGTTCATCAAAGTTTAAACAAAACAAGTCCATGATTGAAGATTTTTTGGTACAAACTAAAAAGACATAATATCTTAACATCATTCATTGAACTAAACATTCCAATGAAAACATTGTACTAACTCCTAAAAGAATGAGGAATACCATGTTGAAAACTTGGCTTTCACCCAATCACCAAGGTTTTGATTGTATATCTCATTGTAAAGACATGACAATCTATATTACTAAGGTAGAATTGAGGAATTTATCGTTGCATGAAAATTTACTTTACCTTCAAGAGATTTGAAAATAAATTTACACATTGAATTGGATTCAATTTCATGTCACAAATCACATTCATGCACTTGTAGGACTTGTACGAACTATATCAACAAAACCACCTTCAATGGTCTCATGTTAAAAGCTTGGTCAAAGAAGCTTGACATTTCTAAAAATATATCAACAAATAGTTTGTGAACATAAAACAAAATTGGTGAAATGCATAACAAAGTGAAATTAATCCAAATGAATAGGTTGTAATGTCGTAAACAAGCCAATTGTAAGCACATATTGAAGCTATTGATGTAGTGCAAAATAACCTTGAAGAGTAAAAAATGAAATGAAACCAAATGAACAATAAATGATGAAACAATGAATAGCAATGAAAGGTGAAATGATTAGCATAAAGCAAACCACCCTGACCTTATCTTGCATTGATCTTGAATAGAAACTTGCTATAATTTAACACATGGCATTTAAAATCTACCTTCTAGAAACATCTAAAATGACATATTGCATTAACAATAACTAATGCCATAACCTAAATAGGTTCAAACAAAAACATTAACTTTTGTTGTTCACCTAACTATAACCTTGACTTTATCAATACCTAACCCTTAAGTGTGAAATGGCTTTTATAAGTTAAGCAAGCAAGGTTAAACACAACTTGGGGTTAATATGCCTTAAGTCATTCATAAATTTGTGTGTATAAATGTTTATGTGGGTAAACATTGTTTGTTGCTAAGCAATATTTCTAGATTCTACTCTTCTGCCATATGTTTTAATGAGATCATAATGTCAACTCCTCAATTGCATACCCACATTGCAATGTGATGTGATGGCATTTCTCAAATTGTCAAATAAAGAGGCATCATATTATTGAATTTGATTTTAAGTGAGGCTTTTAGTCTTCTAAACCTATTTAAATGGTTGGATGAAAGGTGTGCTTTAAGCAGATATCAAGCTCACATACCTAGCTAATTGTATAAAGGTTGTGCTTCGATGTATTTGAGGGGGAGGGAAAGCTAAGTGTTAACAAATGCATGAACATTCTTCAAAATTTTCAGCTCATCATTACAAAACATCCATCATGTTCAAACAAACTCCATCAGTCTTGTTTGAACAAAGTAACTTTTTCTTATCCACTAAAGCTTGTGTGTTAACAGAAATGTGTTAGGAAGTTTATGTTTAGGAAGCTTGTGTGTCAAGAAGTACTTGTAATGTTGGAAGCTAATCAATTTGATGAAAGTCCAGAATAAAATTTGTTAGCAAGTAGTTAGCATATGGGTTGCCTTATCAACCACACTGTAAACTTGCCAATTTCACAGTGTGATGAAAACAGTCACCGTGTAATCAACCATAAATCATCACCCACAGCCATGGGTCAAAACATTGGTGGCATCTGATCACCAACAAGCCTTGCAAGAACAAAGACCACCTTCATAGTGACGGGAAGTGATCAACATTGCTTACCACACTTGAACCTCTCAACCATCTTTGTGTTGAATTTGCCAGAAGTATGCCATCATTGCATACCCATTATTTCTTGAACAATGGAAGGTGTGGTAACTAGAGTTGTTGATGAGCCAAAATGAAATGGCTAACTTGTGAAGATGTGTGGAATATATATACAAAAAAACCTTTTCTTCTTCGTCTACATCATGCATTTGATACCCCACAATCCATTCATATGCCCAAACAACTCCTTTAGTCTTGCACAGATTTTCAATCATTTGAAAACCATCTCAGTGAATGCACCCAATATTCACTTCAATCCAGGTGCAAACTGCTCATTTCTTCACTCCTGTTTCCTTTCTATGTTGTTGAAGATTTGCATTGAGATCTGACCTGCCAGCTGCAGCAACATAGATGGTTACTAGTAGCACACTACAACTCATTTCTCAATGCAATCACCCCATGTCCATATTACCATGCATTCAGCAACCACCATGTATGGCATTCTGCACATGGAGATTTGGTTCATAAGACAAATGATGATCGTACCCTCTGCCTCATGGACATGTCCTGTTTGGGCAAGGATTCCATCCTTGCAAATATTCAATCCCACTTTCAATCCTGTTGTGTTTGTTGAGATAGGTCCAAAACCTTCAGCCCCTTTCCCACAATTCACATATCCAAGAATCATATCACTCAATGAGAACATGTGGCATCTGGCAATTCTATAGAACACTCAAAAGACAACCTGCCTATGCTTCCAAATTTAGCATACATGTATGTCCAAGATACAAAACATCAGTCTCACAACCACTTCCAAAGATCTACGTATGGATGCACCTGCCATCTTCAAGTGCCATAACACATTCAGAACCCCCTCAAAAAGTGACAGCCAGAATTGTGGCACTCCTATGAAACACTCTCCAAGTTTGCTTCAAGTTTGCTCCCTGCATTTGGCATATATGTCCACAAGGTAATTGCATACAAAAAGCATCAAACCTGTGACTGCTCTCAACAATCTGTTCATAAACATGAACTGCCTTTTTCATTGTGTTGCTGCTACATAAATTGGCACCATGCAATCAAAACCCTGATACAGATGATGGTGACAAAACTGGTGCCACCCATCCACATTGCAGTTGTCAAGAGAGTTCAAATGCCATATACCACCATTTGACAATGTCCAGATTTATCATTCACATTGCAAGTGATCACATTGAGTGCAGGTGGGCATCCTGTTGAAACACTCTACAAGCATCATATCTGCTCCCACATTTAGCATACATGCAAAGGAGGCTAGTACCCAAAACAGACATTAGACTCACAACAGCCACTCTGCACATGGATTTGCATATGAATGTTGGTCTGCCCTCTTCAACAACAACTGCTTGCACACCAGCACATTGTATTATTGAAAAATGGTCAGTAATCATGCCTTCTTGACACGTATTTGTTTGCAAGCTCTGCTTCAATTCAAGCCAGAGTGCATCCTCCTTTGTCATCATCTTCTTCTGTTTGAGAATCAGAACATAAGTTTGAAATTCACCACCTATGATCAGATCACATCCTCTGAATACAGACAGACAGACAGCCATGCAGCATTCTCCAGAGCTGGATGCAAAGCAGGCTGTCAGAACTCACAACCAAGCAAAAACAGGATCACAAGAAAGGAAAAGGATTGATTTGGTTTCCGTTCTCCAAGACCTGTTGTTATCGCGCCACCACCGCCACTGCCAAAGGATCTGAGAAGAAGAAGCAGCCGAACCAAAGCTTCTTCTCTACAATCCCACTTCTGGCTACCTGGGGGATCAGGGTCATCAGGCACCCTCTGGAGTCACCGGATTCCTCCGCGGCGGCCGCGAGAGAAGAACAAGAGGTAATCATTTGTTGCACTGTTGTCGTGGTCGTCGCGCGAGCGAAAGAAAGCGCTGTTGCCATTACAATCGTCGCTGGCTGGCTCGGAATCGAGGGATTCCTGACGCTTGTCCTTCGTCAGCTAAGTTATAATAGAGATCTCGAAAACCTACACTTCTTGTCTCAAGATCTATCTGCGCAGTGGCTTTCGCCCTTCTTCGGGGGGCTTTGCTCCGGTTGCCGCGACTTCCTCCGTATAGGAGAACAAGGACTCACAGAAAAGTGTTAGAGGTTTCAGCTCTTGGCATGTGAGAGAGATTTCCGAGGACTACCTATGTTGTCGTGTGGAGAAGTGAGCGACGCGTGGATTCTCCTGCTGCTGCAAGGCGCATCAACATGAATGCTTCTGCTAGGGCTTACGATCGGCCTGGTGCCAGGTACTCTCTCATGTCCGCATCGCTACTGAGGAGAACTTTGTTTCTTCTTCTTCTTCTTTTCGTTTTGGAATTCTTCTGTTCTCACAGGAAAGTTTACGATCCTGGAAACAACAAGAGAATGACGGGATGCTGGACAAATGCGATCTGTTTTGCTGGAAGAATTGGAAGCAGCAGATGATAGGAGGAGAATTGCTTGATGTTTAGCACGATGATGTAGAGATCGGAAGCGCATCTGAAATGGATTTGTTGTGGCTGCCGAGACCGCCTTGAGACGATGAGAGAAGAAACTGGTCGCAACCCGTATTTGCGAGCCATTCTTCTTCAGGATATCTTCATGCTAGAGTAGTAAGCTTGCAGCACTGAGCATGCGACAAGCTATTTGTGTGCATTTTGCAGAGCTTGATTCCATGGTTTTTCTCCTGAAGAGTGAGATCAGAATTGTGAATTCTCACGAGATTCTTGTGTATATTGCCAAAACAAACACAGAGTATGGCTGCAGTGAAGCTCCGATTCATGTTCTCCATCAGTTGGACATATACTGGAGCTGGTCTTTCTGAGCATTTTTCTCTCCATGCTTCCACTCAAACTGCACAGCTCTTCTGTCCTGGTGGACCATGGATACACAGAAGAAGAAGGAGACATTGACACACACAAGGAATCTTCTCTTTTGTTGTGTAGTTTTTGTGTCCATGGGTGGCTGATGATGTCTAGCTCAGTCCAGTATCAATTGGGATGTGAACCTGCCGCCTTCTACTTCTTTTTGCTTTGTTGGTGCACTTACAGCATAAGCCATGATTTTTTTCTACTGTAATGTTTGGACACCACTGACGATTTTCTACTGTAATTGTTTCAATGATTGGCTAGTACCAACCATGTTGTTGTAATCATGTGCCCTAAATTTGTTTTGCAGATTAGTGCCTGAATTCATGGCCAAATTAAAGCGAAGCATCAAGTACCAGAGGTTTCACAGTTCAGGCTCAAGTGAAATGAATCGAAGTTTATCTGAGGAGAATGTATGCTCTGCATGTGCTGGATCAGGGCCACCACGTTTTCACTCTGTGAATTGCAAGAAGAGCAATCGTTTGCCTTTGGAAGCTGGTGGCGGATCATTTCAAGAGCAAAATGACCCAACAAGCTCTAAGTAATTTTTTGCATAGCATTCAAGGCTTCTCAGGGGCTAGTATATGTATTCCTGCAAAAGTGTGATTATGTTGAATGGATATTGAAACACCGACAGTGTGCAAATCAATGCTAGGTTTCAATCCTGTGCACTTTTTTTGAACACAGCTTTGCTCAATGAGGTTATTTGCTAATCATTATTTGTGCTTCTGTGATTTCATGATCTTGTTCATGATCTGAGTTGCATGGGTTTTTCCGTGATTCGAATGATTTCTCTCTTGGTACAGGATCAAGCGGAAGCCACAGACATGGCTATTTGGCACAGTGTTGAATCCACGCAGCAAGAGCATCCGACGATACAACCGATGGTTACTGATTTCATGTGTTGTTGGAGTGGCAGTTGATCCGCTGTTTGTGTCAGTTCTTGCCATCAACCCACAGTTAGCATGTCTGTATGTGCAGAAGGGTTACACACTTGCAGTACTCTTGCTGCGGGGCTTGGTGGACACAATGTATCTGTGGCATATGTGGCTGCAATTAAAGCTGGCATATGTGTCCAAAAAGTCCTTGTTCCTTGGACGGGGTGAACTTGTGTGGGATCCACGTCAGATTGCTTGGCACTATCTTCGCCCCTTGCGAAGATTTTGGTTTGATGTCTTTGTCATCCTTCCAGTGCCTCAGGTAAGCAACCTTGTTTCTGGATATTGTGTATATGATTTCAGGGTTTCATTGCCCTGTTCCAGCTCAAGTAGAAACTGTGAGCTGAATCTGTGGGTGGAGACGATGTGGTGATGGATTTGTTGGTTATGCACACTGAAATTACTGTTCTCCGAATTGTGGGAAACCAGGTGATGGTGCTGTTCGTGGTGCCCTACTTACTGAAGGAAGGTGGATCAACAATGCGGATAATGCATTTTGAACTACTTGCTTTTTTGTTTCAATACATTCCCAAGCTCCTGCACTTTGTTCTCCTTGGTTGGCGCCTGCAAAGGGTAACTGGTTACATTTTTGGCACTGCCTTCTGGGGTTTTGTGTTGAACTTGGCAGCTTACTTCTGTGCTGCTCATGTGAGAGAAAAACCTTTTCCCTTGTTTATTCTGACTCTTCTGCAACTCAGACAGCAGTTCTCTTGTTATGCACTGGCAGTATCAAGTTAAAAAGTTTTGAATAATTCTTCCTCCTGTTTGTTCTGTTAAACATGATTTTCAAGGTTCCATCTGTGTTAATAACCTGCAATCACAGTTTTGATACTTCTGCAAAGATTTTTGTCTTCTTTTCCCTCTTTCTGTAGCTGAATATCTCCCTGTTTTCACTCTAATATTGGCATGGAAGACTTCTGGACCGTTTACATCTGAAACTCATGTGCTTTGTTCTTCAGGTTGCTGGTTCTATCTGGTACCTTCTAACTGTGCAGCGAGTTGAGTCGTGCATACACCTTCAGTGTAAGAACATGCCAGGTTGCAACTATTCATACATGGGTTGTCCAGTACCTATAGCATTTAGCAAGCAACCCCTTGATGATCTCAGAGTAGCTTGGGCACAAAATCCCAATGTTACTGGCTGCCTCCAAGGTGGTGATGATTTTGGCTTTGGTATCTACAGTTTGTCTGTACCACTGGTGACTGATGTCATTCCTGTGAACAAGATTCTGCTTCCCCTTTTCTGGGGTGTGATGACAATGAGGTATGTCAGCTCTCATTCAATGGTTGAAGTTGACTGTATTTTGGGTGTCAAAGATATCAGCCCTCCCATTTTCTATTTCATCAGCATCTTTAGTATCACATTTTAGAGAATTGAAGCCAGTCTAGTCTTGGGTATTGCCAACTGTATATGGTTTGTGGTGGGGCAGCTCTTTTGGCAATGCATTGACACCCACGGACCACACACTTGAGGTGGCCTTTAGCATCCTTGTCGTGACTTGTGGATTGCTTTTGTTCACCATGCTGATTGGAAATATCCAGGTGGGCTTTATTTCTCCTTGCACAAGGTTCCATTTTTCCCATTTTTACAGCTCTCAGACAACTGCACCCACTTGAATCATGGCTTCTCCAATTTTTCTCCATTGACCTTTCACCTGGACTTCCGTTAGATGAGTGGCAAGGAAAGTGGTTGTTCAATAACTTTCAGAATGTTGGCTCATTAGGTATTTCTTCATTCAATGACTGCCAAGAAAGAAGAGTCACAATTACGGATCCGTGATTTAGAGTGGTGGATGCGAAGGCGGCAGTTGCCAGCTCGGCTGCGTCAGCGGGTTTGCAAGTATGAACGCCAGAAATGGGCAGCAACTCGTGGTATAGATGAAGAGGCTACTGTGCAAGACCTGCCTGAGGGCCTTCGTCGGGACATAAAGCGCCACCTCTGCCTTGACCTTGTCCGCCAGGTAATATGACTTTTCTTCATTCCTCACTTTGATACAGGATCACACACTTTGTTGAGAAGTGAAGAAAGGATAGCATTGTCTCATTGCCAGCAAATGTTCTCTGTTGCCTGTGCAGGTGCCATTGTTCCAGCAGATGGATGATCTAGTGCTCAACAACATCTGCGAGCGCCTGAAGCCTGGTCTCTTTATCAAGGATGAGACGGTTGGTCCCTCAACCCAAAAGATCATAGTAATTGGTGTGTTCATGTCTTCCATGATGGGTCTAACTAACAGGGTGTTTTTAAGGGTGTCCCCTGGAGATTAAATATGATCAATTCAACTTAAATGTCATCATGGAGTTTGAGTGCATATTTTGTTTCCTACTTTTACTGTCTTGCTGTTTCTTGCTTTGGCATTATTGATAGCAGGGAATTTTGTCCCTCAAATATTGCATTTTTCAGTATATAATAGTTTCAAGTGTAAGGATTAACAGGATGGGGCTTAAAACTGGTGGCTTGAAACTGGTATGTACACATTTGACACAAGCAGGTGCTGAGTGAGGGAGACCCAGTATGGCGAATGCTTTTCATTGTACGGGGCCACATGGAAAGCTCATATCGGCTGCGGCACAACAACACAACTAGCATCTGTATGCTGGGCCCAGGCAATTTCTGTGGGGATGAACTTATCTCATGGTGCCTTAGCACACCCCTAAAGGATAACCTACCCCTCTCAAAAGTAACTTTAACAACAGTAGACATGACTGAGGTATTTGGATTGGATGCCCAAGACCTGAAGTACATCACTGAACATTTCCGCTACAAGTTTGCCAATGAGAAGCTGAAACGCACTGTGCGATTTTACTCCTCCAGCTGGCGAACTTGGGCAGCTGTTACTCTCCAGCTTGCATGGCGGCGCCACAAAGCCCGCCGCACTCCCAACACTTCTGGACCTTTGAATTTTGCGGAGGTCTCTCTTGCTCCAAACAATGCTTTGAGGGGCTCAACACTTTCACAGTCTCAAAGAGACCGGCTACGAATGTACACTGCCATGTTCACCTCACCCAAACCCCAAGACAATCTGGAGTAGGTGTAAGGTTGTACTTTCCCACCTACTAATTGATGACATACTCATTCTAGATGTTGCTGTTAATACGCCGGTAGGACACAAGCTCATTGACTGCATTTCCATGTGATCATGGACATTATTGTTTTTCCAGACCTTTTTAGTCAAAAAGAGCAGGAAGAAAACAGAGCTGCTCATTATTTCCTTGGCTCTTTACAGGATGCCAACTTTCGTGTTTCAGGTTTGGGCAGTAAGGATATTTATTTGCCCTGTTTTGTCAACCAAGACTTATAAGAAACTACTGCCTCATAGTTTTTCCTAGCAAACTGCTGTAACTCCGAATTGTAACATGAAATAAGAGGTAACTTTTGTCAATATTAGAATTTCCATCACAGTTGAGCTCTTTGTTTCATCTGATGCTTGCAGTTTTTTCACCACCCACAAAGGAAACAGAGGTACATATTGTTTGATATCTGCAGCATTTGTGGCACAATGATTGTGTACAACCCATTTCCATATTATCTGGTCATGATCTCAAACTTATATTTCAGAGAACTCCTTTACCAAAATTCCAAATGGAATTGTGGGAAATTTGTGTTTGGTACGTCTTCCTTGTTATTTGGTAAGTCTACCTTTGCTTGCACTTAGATATGTTGAATCTGTTGAAACAAGTCAAAAACACAGATTTCAAAATGCTAAAAGTGCAGCCTAACTAAATGCGATCAATCATCCGATTTGTGTTGGTGCAGCAACACTAGTGCACAATTGTTTGTTAAGGGTAGCATGTCAATGACAGTAAAAACAATCAGGTCATTACGGAATGGTGTAATGAGCAGGTTCAAACAAAATCATGAGAAATGATGGAACTGCATAAATTGTGTATGTAGTGACAGTCATTGGGAGGACCCAGCCAATCAGTGGGGTTGCCATCGGTGTTTTTTTTTTGGTGAATTCTTTTTCAGAAAATGAAAATTTTCTGATTTTTAGGGATTTTTTCACCATTTTTTGATATAAGAATAATTTAATTAGCCACATCTAGACCTAGGCCCTTCCTAGGTCACCACTTGTAGGAGCACTTCTGCAAAACTCCTACAGCCCACTGAGGACAGCGTTTTTTTGAAGGTGAAATTTTGCATATTTTCAACCTGAAAAAAAAACCTTTCTACCTCCCTGCCTTAAATCAAGGCTGTTATTTTGTCCAAATTGCCACCATTTGATGTTCCTTTAGAAAAAAAAAGTTTACCTTTTCTATCAATGGCAGAGATGGTTGCTGGTTTGTACAATGCAAGAGGACCGCAAGATGCCGCCTTTTGAAGGAGGCACATCTCAAGTCGCCATAGCAGTGCTGCAAGCACTTTTGTTTTTGCTGAGGTTTTGTAGAACAGAGTTGCAATGTTGCTGCTCCCTTTTCGATCAACTCCGCCACAATCTTGCCTCCATTTTCAACCTGTTCTAACATGATGTTGCCTCTACTTGTTTAGGGCATAGTTTTTTTTACTGCTCCTAAACATCAACAGTCTGACATCAACAGTTTGGACTTTCTAGTCACCATTGGAGCACAATGGCTGCTGCACAATGACCATAGACTTTGGAGGTTTAAGACGAATAGAAATCTTCCTTGCAAATTGAGTTTGTTTTTGTTGCTTTCTTGTTGTTGAAGCCGAGATTTTGCATTAAGCTTGATGCATAAGTAATTTTTGTTTGGAGTTTGGATGTTGTAGACTTGTGAGAATCAAGCTTTAGGTTTGGTGATTATTTCTTTTCTTGTTGTTGAAGTTGGGAATCAAAATCTTGCATTAAGCTTACTGTTTAAGTAGTTTGTGTTTGGAGTTTGGATGTTGCAAACTTGTGAGAATCAAGCTTCAGGTTTGATAATTGTTGCAAGGACTTTGGACCAATAAGCATTGTTTACGATTTTGCACTGTTCAAATTTGTCAATGAAAATGATCTAATTTTCCACCTTCACCATAAATGCCTTGCATACTCAAGTATTGAGCTCACACATTTAACCTTTGTGCAAACTAAAAAGGTTATCAATGTTCATTGACCCCTTTTTGAACTTTTGGAGTTTGAAGTTTGTTTTAGGTTTTTTGATTCCCTACACCTTTGAGCTTGAATTGTTTTGTTTTTTGAATTCTTTACTTGTTGATTTCTTTTTGGTTTGTTGTTTTGTTCACATCTTGTGGAATTGTCATCTAGTCTTCTTACACACCATCTCTGATGGCTCCACTAAAACCTCTTGCAAATTTTAAGTCTAGGCATTTTTCTTTTTTGGTTCCCATTGATCCTTCCTCTAGCTCCAAATCTATTGTGGCAAAAACAAGTATTTTGTTGGCCCCTTCCCTACGAGGTGGTAGTAGCAAATCCTTATTTATAGTTGATGCTTCTTCAGGCACTACTATTGGTGCTAAAGAACCCATTTCATTTGACTCAAACCCTATTGTTCCAAAACCAAAGAAAATTAAGAAGGTTGAAGGGGAACTTAATAGAGTGTTTCAAGATATTTGGGTTGCAAAATTGCATTGGCTCGAAGCAATGATGGGTCCTAATGGCAAACTATCCATTGTGAAATGTAAGGTTTGTAGTTATGTTGAGAAAGGAGACAAGTTGCTTGTCTCGAAGTTTGATGGCTTATAAAAACATGTTGGGCAATGAAAGGTTATTGTTGTAAAGCTCGATGTGAAGGAGGAAAAATATTTTATGAGTTTAAATAGCCAACATGCTAAAAATGAATGATAGTTTGTTACAATGCATGCAAGAGGTTTTACAATTGATTAGTTAATGCTAGCTTGCACATTGAAAAGAAGCGAAAGTTTTTGCAATTTGTGAAAATTTTCCACCCTTTACAACAAAGATGCCTAGTTCTGGATTATGAGAGTATATGACAATTGTTTCCTTTTGTCAATGTGCCAAACAACCTTTGACACTAGTAGAGCAATTCAAGTGCTTGTTTCATGGTTGAATGCATGTGCAAAATTGTGTTCATAAACATACAGATGGTTGTTTAGAAAGCAAGGTTCATTATTAAGGTTCAATTATTGATGAGGTTACCATTATGGATTGCCAATCTTGATTGGGTGTTCACATGCACCTTGTTGATGGCTAGAAATGCAACCTTGTTTTATTGATCGTGGAGTAGTTAGTCAATGTTAGTATAGCAGATAATTTCACAAAGGTTATAGTGGATAATGTGGTTCAATATGGGGGATTGTCAGAATTTGACCTTACTTCAAAATTCATAAGTTTTTGGTGTAGATAGAGTTTTAGTTTTTCAAAGTGTAAAAAGTGTTGTTACAACACAATTGAAGGAGAAATTTTCCCCTTGGTTATAAGCAAAATAAAGTGAACAACTTGATTACCTTGTCAAAATTAAAACAAATAGATTTAAAATAACAACAAAAACGCATTATAGAATTGTGGAACATTGAATGTTTTCATTTCAATGAAAAAATTTGATATATATGTTTACCCTAATGTGCATTGATTTTCATATTTCAAATTATAAAAGTAGGTTTTAAATAAGTTTTTCAAAATACAAGTAGTTTTTTATGTCTACTTTTCATTTTGAGCTTTTGGTTTCAAGTAGGTGTTAAATAGGTTCTTAAAAAATAAAGAAATAATTTCTTTTTTGATGACTTGCTAAAACATATGTTGATTTTCATTTCTTAACTTATTACATATCAATTTCATTAATTTTTTAACCCAAAAGTAAATTTGAACACATATTTTTCAGTTAGGTTCAAATATATATTTAAAAATCATTTATTTTTATTTTTTTTTAGAATTAGATTCATATAAGCTTAATAAAGCCAACTAATGTTACTTGACACATACTTTCACTAATTTGATACTACTTTATAGTAATTATATGAGAGGTGT
>Ga0209208_10003280_pt1 | contig 23216 bp, 16 predicted proteins | sample S1TSphfallax_3_FD_187694 | JGI IMG/M metagenome (GOLD analysis project Ga0209208, IMG submission 187694) | Host-associated microbial communities from peat moss isolated from Minnesota, USA - S1T2_Fd - Sphagnum fallax MG (SPAdes) (version 2) | ecosystem: Host-associated > Plants > Peat moss >...
TTTAAATTGAAAATATCATGTTCAAATCCAAAATCTAAAATTCAAATAATGTTTTAAACAATTGAAATAACAATTTTCAGATTTGAATAAAAAATTCAAAGGTCAAATATTAATTTTGAGATTCATGATATGAATAGTATACATACGTATGCATATTATATATAATTTTAGTACATACATTAAAATACACCCCTATGTCATTGTAGAATACCTTTAGGATGCAACTAATTTGGTGACTATTGCGACTAATGGGACATATCAACCTATTAATGGATGAAAATAAATGTAAAATCAATCCAACCAACAAGATGAAATTTCTAATAGTTGCATCATAGTTGTGAGAATGACCAAAATAGTTGAAATTTGATCTTGTAGTTGCAATATTCCCAAATCTAATCGCAAATGACTACAAATCACGTGTAGTCGTAAATGGATTGGTTACATTTTGGCTGATTTCTATTTGTGAAAGTGTTGAACAAGAGTTGTGTTATCCTTGTTGGATATGTTGGACAAAGGTGGTTTCAATAAGTGATAGGGTGGACAAAAGTAAAGGATGACTAAATAAGATTAAGACTATTGAAACTGAATACAAATTGGTTTATGGCCTAGGATAATTGAGTTGATTTAGGAAACATTGTGAGGATGAAGAGGATTATGAATAATAATATTTTAAAAAAAATAGGGAAGAAAAAGCTCAAGGAGATTTAAGAACATTTTTTGATGAGGAAAAAAAATTGCTAAATGATGCGTCCCCAAATTCTTTGATAGACTCAACTACGAATCAAAAGTGAAAACAGTGGAAAGATAAGGAATTGGGGTACGTTCCCTAACTTGCAACACTTTTGAAGTAAAAGGGCATGCTAGAGCTCTGGGATGGGGATTTAAAAGAGTGAAGCGAATTAATTATTCACACGAACCTGCATAAACCAAACAACAAGTTGGTTAGTGCATAGTTGGAGCATTTTTGGTGCACATATGAGCCACAAGCAAACATGGACTCACAAGACTCATCACGGCCTGAACTTGGGGGAAGCCACTACTTTCCCCCTTTTAGTATTCTCTATGCCTAATCACGAGGCCTGCACCCAAATGTCATTTTGTCCCGGGACTCCCAAGTTAAGAGTCCTAAAATTCCCAAAATTGGGATTCCCGTGACTTTTGAGGCCCATAACTTGTGTAGACCTCTAATTGAGGTGAGGTCTGAAGCAAAGTTGTAGCCTTCGTTGAGATCTTTCCAACTATATGTGGCACGTTACCTTCATGCAAATAAATCAGGGCGATTTTCAACTTTTAGTGGTCGGGAATCAAATTGGCAATTTGATTCCCGGCCTTTCTTTTGGCCATAACTTATGTTTTAAGTACTAAATGGGTCAAGCATGCCCATTTTAGACATTTACATCTCAAGAGTTTTCTAATGGTATAAGGAACTTTTCAATCCAATGAGTTTTGACCTCTACAATTGCCCTCTGAATATCCAAGAGTCCATCAAGAGTCCAATTCCTAAAGTGGGAGCCCACTTGGAAATGTGTTGGTTCATTCCTTCACACTTTCCTACACAATTGGGAGCAAGCATATGCAACTCCCGAGCTTCACTCTTGGCTTGCACCTTTGCAAGCCTTTGTTTTGGTTGCGAGCCCAAGGTTAGGGTTACGACACTTTATGTGTTTTTTTTTTTTCCCCCTTTCCATTGATATGAATAATTGAGTCTATTCTAAATTATTACAAAATTTGAATTATGTAGATTGGTATGTTATGATGGAGTTTTGTTTAAAATCTAATATGATTCTTATAATTGTTTCAAGACAAATTTTGTATTTGTAAAATATCATGTTAAAGAATAAATTTTAGATTTAATACAATGTTGGAACATTAATATTTACCATTTGGCAACTATCCTAGGGATGAATTTAGGGTAGAATTTTTTTTTTTTAATGTATTATTTTGGTGTTGTTGTTTGTGAAAAACATAGAAAGGTTACTGTGAAGGATGTCTTTTTTTTGGGGTTTCTAGATTCAAAATTGGTGAAGGAATTGTTAGGAACCAAATTTGAACAAAAATCTATTGTAAAGATTTAAATTTGCATTAATGTTTTTTCCTAAAAAGAAATGTTAGAATGGTGACAAACATTAATTCAATGGTGATTCGAAGTTTGTGAAGACAATTGGATCAAATAACAATGCAACAAAATGAAGAAGAAAATGTAATAAAGGAATAACTACCATTTGTAAATGATGTGTGTAGTTTTGCATTCTGAAAACATATAGTATATTAAGCCAAAAATACCCAAGACAGAAGAGTAGCTTATAGGGTACAACACACCATTTGTAGTAGTTATGGAACCTTGAGAAGCATTTGTTAGTATAATGATGAAGCGACCCAATATTTGAGTAACATTGTCAATGAAGGTAAAACCTTTAGATGTTAAACCAATAGGATGGGGAGACAATGCAAACAAAGGTTACCTTTGCAAATTTATAATGAAAGGTATGGACATTCATTTGGATAAACTCAAATTATGTTTTCAAAAGTGTAGAGAATTTGGGATTAATTAAAACCCAAATAAGTGTGCCTTTATGGTATTTTCAAGGATGATACTAAGGTTTATAATTCGAAAGAAAATAAACTATCATATCTTAAGGAAAACCAAGCCATAATTTAGATGTTTATATTGACAAATCCACACACTATTACAAAATGTGGGTGTAGTTCACTAGTCCCCGTTCACTAGACCAATGAATGCACTGCTTGTTCATTCGTCCTCATTCACTACAACTAATGAATTCACTACAACCAGTGAATTCACTTGACATACAGGGACACGTTTTGTTGTAGTGACAATAGGTTCAATGGTATGGTTAAATTAAGATGTTTCATCAAGAATTTTTCATTTATAATGGCCTTAATCACTAAATTCATCAGGAAGACAAAATAATTTTTATGGACTTCAAAATGTTAAGCAACTTGGAGCTGATTAAGTAGAAGTATATAACAACATTTATTTGTATAAACATGTATTTAATTAATTACAGACTTTGGAAAAGTCCAAAAATAACTTTAAACAATTTTGATAACTAAAACAAATTTGAAATTACAAATTGAACTTGGTGGCAAACAAGCTCAATGCATATTATCATTATTGGTAATGATAAGAAGAATCATATGAAAGAAGGCTAATTTGAATATTATGAAAAAATCACAAAATAAATAAAATAAATAAAACTAATACTTAATAGTCACTAGGTGATAAAGAATGAATATGGAGGAGTCAACAAGATTTGAAGGATTTTGAAAAAAAATCCATAAGAAAAAAAGGCTTAGGAGGACAATATGAATATTGTGTAAGTCACAAAAACAAAACATGAAATAAAATTAATACTTAATGGTCATTAGGTGATAAAGAAAATATGGAGGACTCAACAACATTTGTACGATTTTGGAAAAAAATCCAAAGTAAAAGAAGGCTCAAGAGGATAATATGAATATTGTGTAAATCACAAAAGTAAAATTGAAACATAATTAATATTTGGTGGTCACCATGTGATCAAAAGTGAAAATGGAGGACTTAAAAGGATTTGAAACATTCAAAACATTTCCAAAGTAAAAAATTTATTGATGCACCCCCAAACTCCTTGAAAGATTCAAATGTAAATCCAAAGGTGAAAATAATGGAAGCAAAAAGAGTTAGGGTACGCTCCCTAATTCATAACACTTTGGGGGTAAAAGGGGCATGTTGGAGCTCCACAATGGGGACTAGGATGAGTGACAAATAGGTCAATTATTCATATGGACCTGCATAAACCAAACAATGAATTGATTAGTGCATAATTATAGCACTTTTATTGCATGGCACGAGCCATGGGCGTATACGAACTCACAAGATTCATCATGGCCCAAACTTGAAGGAAGCCACCAGCTTTCCCCTTATAGTATTTTCTATGATTAGCCATGGGGCTTGCACCCAAATGTCATTTTTCTCAAGACTCCCAAGTTGGGAGTCCCAAAATTCTCCAAATTGGGACTTTCGCCACTTTGGAGGCCCATAATTTCTTTTGTATACCTCTGATTAAAGTGAGGTTTATAACAAAATTGTAAACCTTGTCAAGATTTTTCCAAATATATGTGGGACATTGTTTGCACACATGTAAATCAGGGCGATTCTCAACTTTTAGTGGATGGGAATCAAATTTATACTTTGATTCTTAACCTTTTTTTCAATCATAACTTATGTTATAAGTATTTAAATGGAACATGCAAGCCCATTTTAGACATCTATGTTTCAAGAGCTTTCCAATGATACAAGGAAGTTTTCAATCAAATGAGTTTTGACTCTTAAAGTTGTTTTATGAAAATTTGGGATTCATAAGGATTCCAATTCCCAAAGTGGGAGTCCACTTGGGGGTGTGTGGGTTCATTCCCTCACACTTTCTTGCACTCTAGGAATGTAAATGTGACTCTTGGGTTGCATTCTTAACCTACACCTTTCCATGCCCTTGCCTTGGTTGTAAGCCCAAAGCTAGAGTTGTGATAGTAATCATGAAAGATTCATCATTTTAAATATTTTTTTGGTAAATAAATAAAACATTATATTATATCTTACAAAATAAAAACTAAAATACTTACAATTGAAGTTTGAAAAGCCCAATGAAATCATCTTTTGCTAAGATATTATTATTAGCACAATTAAGATAATTTTGATTTTGAACAATTAAATACACAACTACATTAACACCTTTTCAAAATAGAAATCCAACTAGAGAACATTGTTTTCTACCTTTTAAAATTACAAACATCATTGCACAATCTATAAATAATAATAAAAACTAACTATAAATAAAACACAATAATTGGAAAATAAAGATAATTCAAAGGTGAACAACAAAAATACAATAAATTAATTTGCCTTAGGTATAAAAAGAGTTCATACTTAAAGGAAATTAATAATGCCACTCTCTCCATTATCATTTTTCATATATTGCATGAATCAAGAATAATTCGGTAAAAAAGAAAATAAATGGGGCTTTGAATATTCGACAATGATTTCATAATGGACACCTTTTCCCTTTGAAAAATCACAAGGAAAAAAAAAAGATTTAATGCTCAATATGTTTTCTAGAATAGGTTCCATTACTTGCAAAGTTTAGATTTTAAAATTTTGTTGCAAATAAAAAAACAAATTATGTTTATAAAACATTCAAATTTTTAGAATGGATTGTCCTTTTCTTTCTTCAAACATCTTTCTTCTTTATTAAATACGCACCATTCTTCCTCAAAATTGGAAAGGATCTTAACATTAATGATTTAAAGAGAAAAAAAATTTGAAATTAGTGAAATTCATTTTTACATTGTCAACATGTTTGAACACAATTTGCTCAAATGTATTTTTGGCCCAAAAAATTATGATTTTTGAGGATGTGACTTTGACAAAACTTTTTCATTTTTATGTGATAAAAAACATAAATGCATAATATACATGATATAGGATCAAGATGTAGTAGAAAATTATTTATATCTAGTACGTGATGGTAAATTATGTATGCAAAATAAAAAAATTTAAGCTATGGACTAATGCCATGTGTCACATGTAATCTTTGGAATTAAAGACTTTTACCTTGGTGCCCTTAGCTCCTTTAACCATGTTTTCACCCTAATGTATATGTGTATATTTATTATTTATGAAGCTTGTAATCATAAAACCCCTATAAATTTTAACCCTTGTGTCACAAAAGTGAACTATTTTAGTTTGCATCTACCGAAGTTAGGAGTATCAAGAAGACATGTTATGAATAGTTCAAGAACACAAATATTTTGTAACTTGTGCGCCATGTGTGTAGGTGTTTATAATTTTTCATAGTGTATACATAGGTGGGGAAGGTGTTTGCACACACGGCTCATCTTAAATGGACATCACAATAGAAGTTTTTCCTCTATTTCTTAGATACAAGAAAATAAATAAAATAAAATTCATTGAAATAATAAAAAAAGGGACTCACTTATCTAAAACTATCATCCAAAAATGAAAAAATCAAATCAAATTTGTGGATAGCCAATAAGTAATGGACTTTTGAATTTTGACAACATTTTTTGTCAGACCTACAAAACTTATGAATATGGACTTTTATCAAATACAATGTATTAGTCCCATGTATTTAAAATTTTGAAATATTTCCGATTGATGTTTAAAAAGTTAAAAATGTAATGAATGAGTGCAATATGATTTCAATTTATTGTGTTATGCATTTTTGAAGGTTTCAGAAATTGTAATTATTTTTAAAATCCTTTTACATATTAGAAATGATTATTTTTTTGAACTATCTTTTGGGAACTTTTAAAAATTCCTTATAGAATCATGACATGAAATTGGAAATTGGGAAAATATTAACTTTAGTATCATTTAAATATTCATATTTTAAGCCAATTTTCAAATACATAGTAAGATGAACTTTGATGTGGGCCATTTGCCACGATTTTGTGACACCCTAGTGTGTTTTCACCTAAAAACACAAAATCCTAAGGTCAAAGCATGATTGGGGTACCCCCTTTGAAATAAGAAGGATTCATTCTTAGGACTTCCATATTCACCTTTTTTTTCACTTTTCTTGTGACCTATTTTAGATTTCATTTTTTGTCTCATGTCAAATGAAATAATTTTGTTCCAAATTTTATTTAAAAATCTAGAATATTTATTTTTTTCATTTATGAAAGTAAAATAGTAAAATTTATCCAATGTGTGCCAAATTCTATTAACAGTCCTACAAAAGTGGGGTGCAATTTACTAGCCTAAATCACTATGGGACCTTAAAATTGAAATAACTTCATTGCATTTTACTGATTTCATCTTGATGAAAGTTATTTCATTCTAATATCATTATGTACGCATCATGTTTCATTACTAATTAACATAATTCACTATTATAATTTATTATAGTAAATAAATTAATTTTATGTTCTTAAAAAATTCTATTTATCCTACTTTATGATATACCCTATATTATTTTAAGCTATTTTAGTTATTCTAAGTTATATTTTATGTTATTATAGGCTATTATAAATTACTGTACCTTAAACTATTATATGTTATTTTACTTCAAAGTATATTAACTAGTTTATTATAAGCTTTTAAGTTATTTTAAATTAATATATGTTATTTCAAATTATATTTTAAGTTATTCACGGTCATTCTATTTTGTGTTATTATAAATTATTTTATTTTAACTATAATAACTTAAAATCATTTAAAATATAATATAATGACCTAAAGAAAAATAACTTATAATAGAAAATAATAACCTATGAAAAATAATTTTAAATACCCTACAATATAATAACTACTAATAGCCTATGATATTATAACATAAAATATCCAACAATAATTTATAATACAATAATCACCAATAGTTGTAATATAACATATTATAACAAACAATAACTTATAACACAATAACCATTAATAAAATAGCCACCAATAACCACCAGTAGCCATTAATATAATACTAATATAATAACATTAATAACCACCACTATCCACTAATATCCACTAATAAAATAAGGTGAAATAGCCTTCAATAGCCAAAAGTAATTTATAATAGATACAAGTAATTTAAATTGAAATAATTTACAATACCCAAAAAAACATAAAATAGCCCAAAAAAAAAAACTTACAATAGTTGAAAATAACCTAAGGTGAAATAAGTTAAAATAGACAAAAATAATTTAGAATAAAAAAAAGAAGCTTAAGGTGAAATAATTGAAATTAATAAAAAAATAGTCATATAATAATTGAAAGTATTTTAGCATAGGTAGTATTATTATATTAACAGAAAAATTATCCATTTATTAAAAAAATAAAATTCAAAAGAATGGTCATTGAAATGTTATTAAATAATGATATTCAAAAAAAAATTGTTCAAATGATTTTAAACTTTCGAAAGGAAATAAATGTAATTATGTACATTATTGAAATTTTTAAAAAAGTAAACTCAAATCATTTCATTTGAACAAAATTTCAATAAGATATGAATTTTCAAAGTTTATGTTTTTTTAATGTTTAAAATGAAATATTTGATAAATAGAATGTAATATAATATATTACCACAACAAGTGGGGTGGCTTGATGGTAAGTGTGTTTGCCTCCAATCCAAAGGTCAAGGGATCAAACCTCAGGAATGGTGTTGTGTGTGATCAACAATGGTATGTTGATCGAATATTCTTTTATTGAATTCCTAAAATAGGTGCCTGGGTTGATTACATGGCCTACCTACCTAGGCTAAGTTTAACTTAACCTATGTAGTGACAGGTGTCAATAAATCATAGGTTAAAAAATCATGAAATTATCAATAATATTATATATTAAATAATTAAAATTTAACTAATTTCCATGGTGGTTAGTTAATTAATTAGCAAGTGAATGGTTTGGTAAATTTGTATTTCACTTGAGAATAACCTTGTTTAGTGAAACAATTCATTGTCCATAGCAACTGGTCCCCATTCACTAGGGGGTTAAACAATTTCATTAGGTAAAAATGTTCAAATTCACTCAAAATCTAATGAAACCCAGAGTGAACTAAGACGTATTTTGTAGTAATGTAATGACCCAAAATTCTTTAAAATTTCAATTTTTGAAATTTTTTACATTGCAATAGGGCACTTGGTTTTTGTCACATTCATGCATTTTATGTACATTATTACCTCAAGTGTTTATGGTAACAATCTTGCGCCAAAACAATTTGTTTAAACATTTCTGATGAATCCTTCATCTTTTTTTGTGTTATGGGGGCCATGAATTTTGGGGTTGCCACTTCCATGAATTTTCTTTTCAAGAAACAAAGTCTTAAATTGTTTTCCAAGGCTTGGTAGGAATATTAAAACTTGGTCAAATTTGACATGTTATGCATAGAATGGTAGGTCTTAGTAATGTATCTATTCGTCAAGAATATCAAGCTTTCAATATGAATGTGCCATTAAGTTACAACATGTTTAAATTGTACTGGATATACAAGGAGACAATCCTTTGTGGTACCCCAACCATGCTTTGACCCCCATGTGATGCAAGTCAATAATAAAAATCACAAATGATTAAATTTCTTTAATTTAATTAAGTTGGATCCACCTTTCCTTGAATTTTGGTGAGGTGGTTCCTATTGGTACCACCCAAGGATGGGTTTGCCTTATAATTGTTTGGATTCAAATTGGTCAACAAATGGGTTGAAAATGAAAAGAACAAGGTGGAAAAATCATTGCAACAAGTTCAAGTGGAAGTACACAGGTTGTATTGGTTAGTTAAAGAAAATGACAAACAAGTGGTAATAGTCCATCAAAAGTTAATGGTTGCAAAACCAAAAGCAAAAAAACTATGAACACATGCAGAATTATGAAAAGTTGGAGCTAGAAAAAATCATTTACAATTGGAATTTGAGGAAAAGAACAAGGAATACTAATTGGTCAAGCAACAAGCTATTCAACAAGAAGGGTGGTAAATAATTAAAAGAATGAAAAAGAAAAATCTTTTAGGTTTACAAGTTCAAGTCAAGGAGGTATAAAATGTAATGACAAATATAGTCAATAAAATTAAAGTAATGCAATTTGAGAACAAGAATTATGGAAATTGTTTTGTAGAAAAAGGTTCAAGGCTTGAAGTTGGAGATCATCAAATTACATGGAATGATGGAGAAAATGAAAAATATGGAGTCCTATTATTCTTACTATTGATTGTAGGAATATGAGGACTTGAAGGTGAATAATGTTTTGTTGAATATTCAATGACAAGCTTTGGGGTAAAAATCCTAAAAGTGGGATGAATGGTGGGCATTGGTGTAAGACATGTTCCAAGATGATTTGAAGGATATTTCCAAGCAAAGTGAAGAAGGATGAAAACATATAAGCATTAACTAAAGACATATCAAGAGGCATTTCCAAATTTCCATTATGTACCTCCTATGCTATAAAATCCCAAAACATTACTTAGTAACCTTTTGTTTGGTGAAATAAAACCTAGTGGCACAATTCATGAAGAAGAAGAAAAAAAGGTATAACAACCTTTAGAACTTGAATAAGAAGTTGAACCAGTAGAAATGAAAAAAAACACTAAATCCACAATGTTTTGGGAGGAGGAAATTATTTTAAAAACGTAGCTACAAGTTGTTATTGGATATTAGGAATCACAATTAGATGAGTTCAACACACCATTTCAAACATTGCATGAAGGGAACAATCTACACATGAACATCAATTGGACAAATTATTTGACTAATCGACATAAGTTCCACAACAAGAAATGTTGTTGGAGCAAGTGGTAATTATAAAATCACAATTAGAACCTACAACCCAACAATAGGTGTCCAATGACCAATTGATTGGCAATAATTCAAAAATAATAAAACTCACCTTAACATTGGTTTACTTTTATATTACAAGGATTATGAAGAAAAAATCTAAATTCTAGAAGGTAATGTCAAAGAGATAAGAAAATATGTTGAACATCAACAAGGAATAGTTTAATTAAATTAAATCGGGGTTTTGGCAAGAATTTTTGGAACATTTTTTCTCACCCTTGAATCATGGGAATTGTTTTTATAATACAATTTTGACAAGCTAGAAGAGAAATGTATGTATGTTTGTATGTTTTATGGATTCTTAATGCAAGTTTTGAAAGTTTTCATGAAGAAATTGTTGTAACTATAAAATTACTTCTAGAATTTGGAGTGTAGCAATTAGTATTTACATAATACCTATTAATACTTACTATATAAATATGTGTAGTCAATTTGCATGTAAAGATATAGTTGTAGGAATTTCTCTAAATGTTTTTAGAAAATCTTAACCAAGAATAAGAATTATTATCTACCAATTAATTTGGGTCTTGTTTCTTTCCTATTTGTGTTCATCACCCCTAGTTACAACTCTCATCCCTTAAAATGATGAAATTGACCAACCTTGCCCCTAAATCCCTAACTGTATAGATAACTTTAATATGCTTTACATATAGGTTTTAATTTGACAATCAAATCCTTGTTTCATCTTCAATTGGAGTGAAATTGAAAACTAAATGAATTTCCATGCCAACACCTTCTATAGGAAAATGAAAGGTGCAAGCAAGTCAAAGAAACCGTCATTGTGAACTTTCCTTCCATAGTAGTTACTCCCCCACACAAGTGGTATTGGGGGTGGGGGGTGGAGTGCCTTGGAATTTTCACAAGTTTCTAGATTTAAACATTAAGGAAAGTTGGAGGTTGTAGAGAAATTGAAGGAAGGAGAGGACCAATGCTCTATTGCACAAATGATGACTTCTTTTTCATCACTTTCTTACAAATTTTTCATTAGTTTACAAGTTTTTTCTCCTTTTAACATTCGTTTTTTTTAAATTGTTTACATGATTGCCAACCATGCATTGGGATAGCCATAGCCCCTTAAACTTCTATGAACGTGCGTGGGTGGGATAAGAATACCCTAGTAGGAGTGGCATGTACTTTTTTATAATGAGCCACTTAAGTGGATTGTGTTTTTCATAAAAAACCTTCCTATGAAAATAATTAGTCCATTGTAATGGTTCTATAGGAAATTTTAGTAGATGTTAAATTAAAAGGAGGTTGTTAGTGGTGATAGTTTTGATTTTGGAAGAAGGGCAAAGTGTGGGACCTTGGCCTTTTTTAACATCTTGTAGGAGGGAATGAAATTAGAAATAAGAGCCACCATGGTGAGAGTGAAAGAAAGTACACAAAAAAAAAAGGTTATTTTCATTTGTGATCAAGGTTTAAGGTTTAAGGTTTTGTTAGTTAATGTTTGTAATCATGGTAAGCCCTACAATTTCACCATCATCAAAGTGTTGATAGGTTACACATCAAGATTTTGATATCTTGATGATTTTTATAGATTGTCATGAAATATCTTTGCACCCTCACCTAATGATTCCCATCACATCTATCTTTGCTTCATCAAGTCCCTTCGGTTGCATCTAATTCATCCTCACATTCACACCTTGTCTACTTCATTAGCCATGAACTATTCTTCAATCATATGTATTGACACCAAAAACATACATCCCATCAATAGCATTCACGTGTTCCTTGCCTTGGTTGTGGCCGCTTATACATAACAAAGCAAGTTTAGCACATCATTAGACATCATGCATCACACACAAGTAGTCATCAACTTTTAAGGTGCCAATGTTTTTAGCATTACTGTCTTCTCCTCCTTGAATTTGGACATGGATTGCATCAATAGATATCATTGATGCTTTCCATCTTGGTATACCACATTCCCACTCATACCATCATATTCCATATGTTCTCCACATCAAGGTTTGGTGTGATTTGTGCATCCTTTTAGCTCAGTTGGTCGTTGATCCATTGAATATAGTAGCTTGGCATGCATTTTTTCTCTTCCATTTGTGGTGTTTTTTATTTCCACCACAGGGTGGTGAAAAAGGCCATTAAAATATTTGCGTTTGTTTGTGAAGATACATGGCAAAGGACTAAGAGACATTACAAGAGGACTATACAATTAGAGCATGCAAGCTTTGACTTCCCAAAGATCTTTAGAAATGGCACTAGATCACCCTCCACCTCCAGCAACACAATTGTGTTGTGCATGGGCACTTGCTCATGTAAGGGAGTATGTTCATGTAGTGCATGCATTGGCCCCTAACGCTCTTATTGCCCATCGATTAAGACCATTATGGTGTTTCACCATCTTCATCCATTGGTTGAAGTTGACCTCCCCCCTTTTGTCAATGATTTTCATCCAGAGCTGGATCTTGTTTTGGATATAGAAGCACATATTTTTTCTTTTATGTGTTTACCAAGGTTTTCATTTGGCAATCCTTCGAGTATGGTGTATGAGCTTTTATAAGATTGTTTTGTCCCTGATCTATTAATGGCTTTGATGTTTTTTCAAAAATATGCGAGCACATTATTCATGGTCATATTCTTCCATTAATATCACTCCTACTTGTTACATCATGATTATTAGCTTTGGAGAAACAAGCCAGAAGCATTTGACCCATCACTACTTGAGAGGTGATTTATTAATTAGTTGATCGCACACTAGTTGTTTAGTTTAAGGATACATTTGTAAAACATTTTAGTCCACATTGGTTTGGGGTGGCAATGTTGGGTAGGTGCGAAATAGCAGTTCGTGGGGTAAGAGCTATGTTGAGTTACATCCAAAGTGGGTTGTATTATAGGTGGATGTTCGAAATGCATTTAATTAAGTATTTCAAACAACCATTTTTCAAGAATTGCAATCTTGTACCAGCACCTTGGATCGACTTTTCCCATTTGTTCATTGGTTTTACACATGCCCATCTCCACTATATTTCTTAGAGGCTTTTACACATGGGGATCTCATAGTCATTTCATCCAAGTCTGGTACATGACAGGGGGATCCTTTGGGAAGAGTGTTGTTTACACTAACTCATCTTTACACTCTTTATCCTACTACAGCAACCCATCCTACTTCTGTTTTTCCTTTGTTGGTGGATGATATGCACATAATTGGTTTTGCCTCAGATGTAGTACCTATTTTTTGTGATTATAAAAAAAGTTGAGAGCATTAGACTTTTAGTGCAATCAACAAAATGTGCAGCTTGGTTTCCACATGGGTTAAACCAATCTTTATCATTTCCTCCAGGTTTTCTTGCACTTGAATCCAATCTTTGTATTCCAAGTGCTCTAGTGGGTTTTTTGTCATTTGTGGAATCCTTCATATTAAAGGTGCCTTAACACAATCGCTAGCCTTCCTATGCTTGCAGATCCTCATGCAGCTTTTGTGATGCTTTCATTTTATTCTACCCAACAACCAACCTACCTATAATGTATTATATATCCATCACTAGGTATCTTGTAATGTTATACTAAGTTTGATGTTCATACCATAGCTATGTTGGAGAAGCTATTAGGGTCAAAATCCTTTGGCACCATAATGGGCCATTTGCCTCATTGTTAGGTCATTATTCCTGCTTCTTCAGGGGGTTGGGCCTTCTTTTAGTGGTCTGACATGCTGCCTTGAACTTTTTAAGATGTTGGGATTTGATTGCTCTTGCAGTAGTCCCTCATTTTTAGTAGGATGATCACCTTACTTTTTTTGATGCAGTGGCACATGTAAACACTAGTATTTATCCTTTCCAAGTAGCTTTTATGGGATACTTGTGCAATGTTACTTGAGGTCGTCTAGTCACATGCCTTGCCTTTTGAGAATCTAATGGTGTAATCTTATTTTCAAATGCAATAATCCTTGATGGACCAACTACACAAACATAAATTTATTTTGCTTCTAGCAAATGTTCTTTCGAACATTGTGTGATCACATTTCTGCTTTGTGCAGGTCCAACAATAGGGGCTTGGTTATTAGCTTGTCCTAACATCCCTTTATTTCATTTGTCTTTCGCCCATTTTTTTACAACATTATGTATTCGTTTTGGTATACCACATCTAACAATTCCCATCTTTCACAATGTCAATGTGGTCATACCATCGATGATCCGGGTATCCATTTATAACATTGCTCGTGCAATAGTGAATGCATTGCAAACCATGATACCTTCAAAATACTATTGCAATTATCACATCAGAGAATGGAGTTCATGTACAAAGAAAGGTTTCCCACCTTTTCCCCTACCATACATGAAGAAAAATGGATATTGTCATTAGCAAAAACAATTTTTGAACATTGGTAGATGTTGTCATTACTAGTTTAACTCATACAAATTTGGTATAGTGTGTTTTGACAATGACAATGCATGCAACAATAGTTATTGCTCAAGACAAAACATGATGCTATACAAAGCGAGCGCCATGAAATGATTTCATTCCCCTTGCCATAAAGACCTATGGTTGTTTCCATCTTTGTTTTGATTCACTAAAAGAAAAATAAGTATTTTCGATTATTCTCTACGATTAAAATTTAGTCATAAATAACATTTGCAACTAAAATATCATTAATGGTCTTGGACAAGTCGCATGAGACATTAATTATAAACGACAAGGGGTATTGGATGAAAGAAAAAGTCAACAAATACAAGTTCATCCTTTGACTCCATTGTATACCTATTGTCACATCCAACTACAATGTAATTATTTTGGTCACAATTGAGGCAAGTGATGTGTTGCCACATGTTTTCATATTGAATTATTTAAAAATAAAAAGTATTATTATTTTGAAATAGTCTAAGACGTTCAATTCAAATGCTTGGACGATCCTATATTATGACACGTGACCCAATGTCAATATGCCACGTGGCACTTTAAAATGAATTTAATACAAAATATTAATATTAGGTTGGTAGGTGCTTAGGTAGCTACATAAATAGGTGCCTACAAACCTAGGCTACATACCTACCCACCTACCTACCTACTTAGATAAAAAGGTAAGTAGGTAGGTTTACCTTCCTAGGCTAAATACCTACTCATATACGTAGGTACTTAAGTGGGTACGTCATATTATGTACCTACCTAGTTAGGTAAATAAGTAGGTTGGGGAGGTTGATAGTTTAAAATCGTGCATAACTTTTCTTTTTGTTTCAGGTTAAACCTTTTGATTGGCTTGTCCCATGTGCACAACTTTTTTAATGTGAAATTTGATGATCACACCCCTTGTTTATATAATGTTCAAAATAGGACTAGAGAACAAACAATATGGGATAAGTTTTAAAGTTGCAACTTCTTCACAAATTAAATTGCAACTCCAAAACTTTCCTCATGCATTTTTTTTTAAAATTTAAAATTTATAAACAATTTCAGTACATGGCTCATTAGATAATTAAATAATCATTTAATTATTAATGATGAAATTTAGCATATATTTAAAATATAAAATATACGCTATAAATATTAAGTATTCATTATCAACTACTTAAATAAATAATAACATTTTAATATTTAACTAACTAGCTATTTAATTTCTCACAAGTTGTTAATACATAACTCAAAGATAAATAAATAACTAAAATATTTTATTTCTTTTTTATATCTAGTCGATTTATAGATAATATAACTAATGTAAAAATAATTTAATAAAAATAATTTATAAAAATATGTATTTTGAATAGTTTTTCAATTTATAAATAATGAATGCACAATGTTATTAAAAACAAATCCTACACGATATATATAGCTACATTAATTACTATATAATTGAATTAATTATTGAAAAAAATCATAAGTAATTACAGAATTTTGAGAAATAAAAACATAAATTACTTTATAATAATTCCTGAAATTACAATCATTACAATAATTATTTTACCTACATTATAATCTTTCCAAAATTTTAATTCAGATTTAAAGTTATAAATTACAGATTTTGAATAATTATATTCAATTAAAAGATAATTATGCATATACTATATTTAATTCTTATCTGAAGTAATTCTAATGATTTTAAAGTAATATATCATTAATTACATTAATTGATTTCTTTACTATAAGAATATAAAATATATAATGTAAAAATCTATGTTTTAAAAATATTTTTTTAATGTAACTTATAAGTAATAAATATAATCATTTATAATTATTAATAAAAGTGATTCATTATGGATAATACTAGTAGAGAAAAACATTAAAACTCATCAATAATTTTTGGAATTGAAATATTAATTTTAGATTCCAAAAAACAAATTCAGAATTCAAATATCATTTTTTAGATGAAATAATTCTTTGAATTTAAATAAAAAATTTCAGAATTGAAATGTCAATTTTTAGACTTAAAAGCTGAAATGTCCATTTTTAGACTCAATTAAAAAAATTCTGAATTGAACTATTAATTCTGAGACTCCAAAATAATAATTTGGAATTGTAATTTCAAGTTTAAAATCCAATAAGACTTTTAATTTAAATTTAAAAACTCAAAATTGAAATATTAAATGTTAGAATAGAAAATAATAATTTAGAATTAAAGTACAAAAATTTAGATCAAATAAACTTTTTGAGTTTAAATAAAGTTTTAAGGAATTGAATAGCAAGTTTTAGATTCAAATATCAAATTTCAAATTCAACTAATTCTTTAAAGAATTGAAATAATAGTTTTCAGAATTGAATATAAAATTTCAAATTCAAGTAATTAAACAAAACATTTCCACAACAATTTTTAGAATTAAAATAAAAATGTTTAGATTCAAATGCTTTTACATTATATATATGAAATTCGATTTCCATTAGGAATTTTCAAAATTGAAACATTGATTTTAATGTTTAAATAAAATTTTCATAATTTGAATTATAATTTTATACTCAAATATATATTTTTGAATAAAACTAACAATTTTAAGAATTCAAATTTAAAATTTAAAATTTAAATTTTGATTTTTAGATTCAAATAAAATGTTTCAAAATTGGTATAACAATTTTCAGGTTCAAATATAAGTTTCAGAATTAAAATTTAAAAATTCTGGATTCAAATATCAGTTTTCAGATTTGAATAACAATGTTCAAAGTTCAAATATTGATTTTTGGATTCAAATAAAATGATTTACAATCGGAATAATTTTTTTTAGAGTCAAATAATGATTTTAATTAAACAGAAATATTAGAATGCAATTAAAAAATTAAAATTCACACAAATATTTCTTAAATTAATGTATCAAATTTTTAATTCAAATATATATACATTTCATAACTGAAATATTAATTTTCAGACTTGAATAATAAATTTCAGAGTTCAAGTATTTATTTTTGAAATTCATTATATGAACAATATACATACATACACATAATTAATATACACACAAATATATATTTATGTTATATGTAATATATCATAAATATAATTTTAATACATACATAAAACTACACCCCTATGTCATCATGGAATATCTTTAGGATGTGACTATTACAACTAATGGGTCTAATTAATAGGATGAAGTTTTCAATAGTTGCATCATAGTTGTAAGAGTGACCAAAATAGTTGAAATTTTATAGTTGTAAATATTCGCAAACTTAGTCACAAACAACTACAAGTTGCATGTAGTTGCAAACAAAGTGGTTACATTTTGGCTAACTTCTACTAGTGATTCTTTTTTTATTTCATGTGTACATGCCAGTATAGCTCACCATTAGCAAACCTCTTTAATACCTTTGATCCTTATATTTTATTATAAGCAATAAGTGTCAATAGCCCTCCAACATGCGCAAGCCATCACAATTTTTCAATAGGCTACCATCCTTAGTCACAATTCTTCATCTCTTCCACACATAATAACTAATGCACCTCCATCACTAGCTAATTTGTGGTATAGGATGCCCCTTTAACATTATGTTTTCCACTTGATTATTATTGTTGTGATTGTCTTGGTTTTTGTTTCATCTGTTTACATTTGCTTAAACATGCCTTGTACTTTTTGTGAATGGATTTCCATCTTTGTTTATATATCTTTGGTTATCTTTCATTTTATGAAAGTAGATATGACTCCATAATATGTGAAGGTTGTCAACATAGGGTAGAATGGCCGATGAATGAACATTTAAGCATTTAGGGTAGGTTGGATCCAAGGGGAGGGCTTTGTTGTTTCTGGTGTCCAAACAAAACTTGAATGCGTCTCTTAACATATTTGCACACTAAAAATCTTCAAAAACAGATTAGAAATGAGAGATTTATGGCCCCCCAAAGTAGAGGGGGTGAAAACCTGAAAAAAAAAACCATAGAACATTACAAAATTGGTTCCCAAACACCCCAAAAATTCTTTGTATGTTCTTCTGTTGCTATTAGTGTTCAAAGATGATTTGTAGATCTAAAGGCGATGCTCCTATAACATTTTAAATTGTTTAAAATGAACAAGAAATGAGAAAGTTAGAAGCTTAAAAAATAGGAGGGGTCCAAAGAGAAGAAAAATAAAATAAAATCATGTTTTGTAAGTTGAAAAGCTTTTTTTTTATTGTTATTTTTCATTACTCATTTTCCTTTGCACTTCAAAAATGATTTCTAGAGCTTGAGATAGCTCTCTCATAGCAATTTAAATAGTTCAAAATGAAGCACAAAGGACAACTCGATCTAAAGAAATGTCAGTCATAGGGTGATAGGTGATGTGTAGTTCTACCTTAAGTCAAGAATGGTTTCCTTCAAATTTTGAATTAAAATAACAAACATAAATTTAATCTTTTTTCAGAAATCCTTTTTGGGCCACATGAAGTGTTTTCATGGGCTCCAAATGGCATGCTGACCAAGGAGTCCATGTCAATGTAGGGGTCATTTAAATGAAAATAAGGCATGGTTCAATTACCTTTAAGGGAAAGAGAGGGGTCTACCCAATGGCAATAGGGCGCCAAGGAGGTGAAGGATTTTCCTGTCTGATAGGTCAATAAGGACATTTTTGAAAATCTCACAATCTATTAAAGAATTGGCCTACTCAAGGTGCCACATGTGTACTCAAGGGTTAATGTTTGGTTGTTGCAGTACTAGCAGTTCTAAACAAGCGCAGGTAAAGCTAACTAGGGAATATTAAAGTTATCCGTAAAGTCCCACGGTTTGGGGGCAAGTTCAGCCAGTTCAATCCAACCAATAAGAAAGCTTGAATTTGGTACAAACAGAACGAAACTCAAATTTGCACTAATTTTGGTGCAAAAACTAGTTCCATCCAATATCTTTCCTTTTGCCTGAGCCCTTGCAATACTACTGCTACATTTTCACTTGTCTGATATGTAGTATTATTTTTATAATTACTCTCAAACCTCGTGCATTTCATGCTGAGTTTTAACATTTGATGCCTTAATTTACAAAAATTTGATAATTTTACGGATAACAATGCACGAGGGTTAAAAGAGGGGCTAGGTGATGAAAGAAGGGCCCAGGAGTGGAATGACTTTACAAATTTCTTTATTATGCTATGGAGTTTTACAAACGGAAACAAAAGAAGAGGCCAAGTTTCAGTATACCAACAGGGATGCCTTAATTCCATGCATAAAACTTGGGGTTGTGTGCTGGGTTTGGACTATTCTCTCAAAAGCTAGTTGTGGCTTTCTGGCAGTCAAAATCTTTTTGCATGACCATGGCAATGCATTTCATATCAACAAGCCCAACCCCACTTTGAGGCTAAGAGCATTCGCTTTTTAGGTTAGTTCTTCAAAAATTAAGTTGAAAATGTTCCATAACTCAAAATTGACAAGTTTGACAGCCAAGTCAGGATTGTCAAGCACAGGAACTTTGACAATTCCATTGTCCAACGAATGAGTTTTCAACCACAAACAGGATGACACCTGAGCATCATCCAATTCTGTAGATGCTCCTAGTGTGACCAATGCCGCAATATATCAACTTGTACCGATGCCAAAAAATTAGAACATTTTATAATTGTGAGGTGCAAGAGTGGCAACATACGGAGCTAAATGTAATAACATGCCTTTCCTCATGCCACAAGAAAACCTTCAAGATGTATGAATCTTTTTTTTGGCATTTTCTTTTTCTTGATGTGAGAGGGGAAACGATGTGTCAAGATATGAGGATTGAATATTTTTACAGCTAAACCAAGGTATATCACTTCCTAAATGAAATCCGAAATTTAGCACATGGGAGAAAGCTATAAAAACTACTAGAGCACCTCGGTGACAAACAAAGAGGTTTGGTCAGCTAAGTATATTGAACCTATGTCTGAAGCTAACAGTACCTATGGCAACAGGAAAGAGAGCTTTCAATATAGGAAACTTCAAGTACGATACCAAGTTTCGGTATTAAGGTATAGTGCACACAAAATGGGGTCCATTCTCTCTTATTTGCAATCCTAGCCATCCAGGTAAGATATGTTTTGGTAACCATGCCGCATTTGACCACTTGTGACAATTTGTTTTCATCATAATAAAGATGCACACATTTTCCAAAAAAATTAAAATATCAACAAAATATCAAAAGTTCAACAATTAAAAGCAATGGACCATCAATCAAGGAATCACCCACATCAGTTGTGGGTGTTGTAGTAAATGGAAGGTTTGTACTTTAAATAGACTCAAAAAGTTGTTGACTTTGATGAGCATAAGTATCAAACATTTCTGGTCATATTCGTGAACAATCCTGCAGGTCACTTCCATTTTATTCTTAATGGCATGCAAAAAATATAGGTGCAACGTATTAAAAAACTAATTTTTAAAATTTAGTTAAATATAAATAAGTTGCCTATAATTCATTATGAAGATATAGTTAGAATATATCTAAAATTTGTCTAAAATATACTCAAACTATTCCATTATTTTATAGCAAACTAAAAATATATACATTTATCTCAAGTGGTTCCTAACATATACAAGCAGTGAACTCCTTAAGATTCAATATCCTTTGCTTGTTCTCAACTTACAAACTCAGAAACAGAAGCCAAGCCGTTGTACTTTAAATCAAACATGAAGGCCATCATGTACTGTGTTTTATCATTCTAAAAAGTTTAAACAAAGGATAGAAATGGGCCCAAAACTTTCATCATGTCTACAACCATTCAATAATACAAATCTCCAATTTTGAATCATAATTTCCACATTGCAATAGGGATTGCATTGCTAATTTGCAGTCAACATCAATTTGCAAAACATTTAAGAGAAGCCAAAACCCTTGAATTTGATTAATTAAACATTGTTTCACCACTGGATTAGATGTCTTAGTCACAACTCTAGCCATTGCTTATGTCTTTTCACAGGGTACTCTGGATTGCAATTGAAGGCTCTACCTACTACAATATTGATGGCATTTCCACAGTTCAGAGTCTCTTCAAAAAACACAACTTTACTAGTAAACCTTGTTATCAAACCTAGTTTTGGATATCCCAAGATCAAATGTGACACTTGTAGTTGCACATTTGACCAACAAAGGTGAAACATATGTATCCATTGTTTCCACTACATGTTAAAAATGTTTTTTGAAACAAATTGTTGGCATGTAAATAATTTAACCTTTGTATCTCTTTTCATTACCAACCTCCTAAACCAAGAAGACTTAACAATTGAAATGCTTTTGTACCCCTTGCAAGCATGCAACACCAAATTGTCAATGAACTTTTTTTGAACAAGATTATTTTGGAATAATTTGTGCCACAACCAAAAAAATATTGATTGATGAAGGTGCAACACCTTGCTTTTTGGATTGTTAATGGTTTACAACCTTTCCATCTTTAGCCTTTGCTATTGCTTTGTACTTACATTGGAATTTTTTTGTGTTTATTTTATAAGTGATTTTTTCAAGATGTGTTGTCATGTGAAAAGGGTCCAAATTTTTTAAGGTGTACCAAAATCGTGACGCATTGTCACTTCTTTTAGTATTTTTTATCCAGTCTTTTTTTATCATGTAAAAACACATTTATGAATGATTATGATGAAAAATTGTAGTGATCTAAAATATGGTACTTATGATATATTTGACACTTTTTAATTCATTAATTTTGATGGGGATCAAAATATAGGGAAAAAGGGACTACAATAAATTTTATTTTATTTTTATTTTTTTTGGTAATACGCATTTAAATATATTCACCCAAAAATTATTCTACAATAACCTTTTTTGCTTGTAAGTGACCATATTGATTCAACACTTAGTCAAATGAATCATATTCATTTGGCTAGCTAACCTACTCGTTAAGTGTAAGCTACTTACATAAAGCTTGGGCTATTATCATAGTACACTATTTACTTTAGGTTATTACATGTTATCTTAGGTATTAATAGGTTAAAATGTTTTTGAAAAATGTAATAACTTAGGATAGCCTAGGATAAAATAGCCTAAAATAATTCTGAATATTTTTAAATAACTTAAGATGATTTTAAATAACCTAGAATAACTTAAGATGCAATAATTTAGAATAACCTAAAATAAGCAAGAATAGTTTAGGATAGAATAACCAAAAATAACATAGGATAAAATAGACTATAATATTCTAAAATAAAATCACCTAACATGTTTTAAATAGTTTAAGATAAAATAATCAAAACTAACATAGAGTAGAATTGGTTAAAATAAATTAACTTAACATAGCTTAAAGTAAAAGAAACAATTAATAACCAAAAGTAATAAAAAAATGTCTTGGGATATAACAACCAAAAATAATCAAGGATAACAAAAGGTAACATAACTTAGGTTATAATAGTTTTAAAATAACTTATTATATACGAAAATAGCTTAAGATGAAACAACCTAAAATATTCAAAACTAACCTAGGGTTAAATAGATTGGAATAAGATATGATATAAAAGTTTAGCTTAACTTATAATAGATTATTTTTAAAAATTAATATCTTAAAATAACCTAAAATAACTCAGGGC
>Ga0209208_10003281_pt1 | contig 23209 bp, 19 predicted proteins | sample S1TSphfallax_3_FD_187694 | JGI IMG/M metagenome (GOLD analysis project Ga0209208, IMG submission 187694) | Host-associated microbial communities from peat moss isolated from Minnesota, USA - S1T2_Fd - Sphagnum fallax MG (SPAdes) (version 2) | ecosystem: Host-associated > Plants > Peat moss >...
CTGGGATTTCGGGCAGAAGGGTCAGGTTGACAAACGCCTCGGAACCTTGGCCTAAGGTTACATTTTGTAGCGGCCCAGGTCTTCGTCGTTCAGACCCTCCAGCCAGTCGCGCAGGTCTTTGGCGCTGGGGTTGTCGGGTGGGCCGCTGGGATTGAGGCGGGCTACGGCCAGGACCGGCTCGGCGACGTAGATGGGGCAGTCGGCGCGCAAGGCGAGGGCGATCGCGTCCGAGGGGCGCGCGTCGATGGTCATCGGTTCCCCGCCCTGGGTCAGCCACAGAACCGCGTAAAACGTATCGTCCTTAAGTTCTGTGATGACAACGCGTTCGAGCTTTGCATTCATGTAGTTGATGAGGTTTTTGGCAAGGTCATGGGTGAGCGGGCGCGCGCCGGAGAGCTTTTCAAATTCGACGTGAATGGCCTGGGCTTCGTAGAGGCCGACCCAGATGGGCAGAACGGTGTCCGAGTTCACGTCCTTGAGGATGATGATGGGCATGTTGGTGTTGGGGTCCATCATCAGACCGCGAATGCGCATTTCGACGTCCATGCCGTGCCTCCTGCCTGTTCCGGCAAATCGCAATCAGACTGCTTCGCCTACTAGACTGTTGGGAAACGCCTTGGTGATCCGCACCTTTTGATATGTGCCGGGAGCGGGGGCGATTTGGCTGCTCCAGGTGAAGTTGACCGGCTTGTTCTGAGAGCTTCTGCCGGAAATCTGACCGCGCGCTGGGTTCTGACCCTCAACCATTACTTCCATGATCTCGCCTAAGTGCTTGTCGTAATTGACTCTTTGAATCTCGCGCTGGCGGTCAAGCAAGACTTGAAGTCGTACCGACTTTTCCACAGGCTGAATCGAATCGATCATGACCAGCGCGGGCGTGTTGGGCCTCGGAGAATACTGAAAGCCGAAGACCGCATCGTACTGGACCTCGTTGAGAAGGTCGATGGTCTGTTCGAAGTCTTCCGGGGTTTCGCCTGGAAAGCCGACGATGATGTCGGTGGTAAGCGCGATCTGGCGCTTGGCGGACTTGATCCAGGCGATGCGTTCGAGGTACCACTCGCGGGTGTACTCGCGGTTCATCAGCTTGAGTACGCGCGAGGAGCCGGATTGGACGGGCAGATGGACATGATCGCAGAGCGTGGGAACGGCGTCGATGACTTCGACGATGTCGCGGGTGAAATCGCGGGGATGGCTGGTGGTGAACCTTACACGCCGAATACCGGGCAGCTCGCCCAGTGCGGCGAGGAGTTCGGCGAAGGTGCGCTTGCCGCTGGGGTCGCGGAAGCTGTTGACGTTCTGGCCGAGGAGCTGGATCTCGGTGTAGCCGAGGTCGAGGATGCGGCGAGCCTCTTCGAGGACGGAGTCGGAGCTGCGGCTACGCTCTTTGCCGCGCGTATACGGGACGACGCAGTAGGCGCAGAACTTATCGCAGCCCTCGATGATGGTGATGTAGCCGCGGTAGGGGTTCTGGCGGCTGGTGAATTCGGTCTCGAAGGTCAGGTCGGTCTGGCGGTCGTCGAGGCCGGTGATGCGGGTTTCTCCCGCTTCGAGGCGGGCGAGCATCTCGGGCAGTTTGCGGTAGCTGGCGGAGCCGGCGACGAGAGAGACGTAGGGGGCGCGCTCGAAGATCTTTTCGCCCTCCTGCTGGGCGACGCAACCGAGGACGGCGAAGCGCTTGCCGAGCTTGTGGAGCTTCTTGTAGTCGTTGAGGCGGTTGAAGACCTTTTGCTCGGCTTTGTCGCGGATGGAGCAGGTGTTGTAGAGGAGCAGGTCGGCGTCTTCCTCGATCTGGACCTGGGCGTAGCCCTGCTGTTCGAGGGTGCCGATGACTTTTTCGGAGTCGTGGGCGTTCATCTGGCAGCCGAAGGTTTCGAGATAGAAAGTTTTTCCGGTCGCCGTCATACCTTGAGTATAACGCGAACGCGATTTGCCCGGTGATCCCGGAAAATCGGTCATTTGCCTGGGGCAAAGTCGCGAATCTGCTCGACGGTCTTAGCGTCAAGATGGGTCAGGAGGGCCACGATGAGATCGACTAGCTGGTCGAAGTCGTTGCGGTTGAGGATGCCGTTGTGGGCGTGGGTGTAGCGGATGGGGGCGACGAGGTTGATGGTCGGGACGCCGCCGTTGCTCTCCTGAATCTCGGCGGAATCGTCGCCGTAGCCTTGCACCAGGTCGAGTTGGAGGGGAATGCCCTTGTCTTTGGCGGTTTGTTTGACGAGAGCGATGAATTTGCGGTTGGCGAGGGCGCTGGAGTCGAAGAGGAACACGCCGGGTCCGGCGCCGAGTTTGGCTTGGGTCTCTTCCGGATGGCCGAGGTAGGTGTCGCCGGCGATGCCGCCTTCGATGGCGATGCCGATGTCGGGCTTGATGACCTGAGCGGCGGTTTTGGCTCCGCGCAGACCGATCTCTTCCTGCGTGGTGGCGGCGAAGAAGAGCTGGTTGGGATGGGGGAGTTTGGCGGTGCGGCGCATGGCTTCGAGCAGCGCGGCGCAGCCGACGCGATCGTCCCAGGCTTTGCCGAGGTAGTTGCCGGTGCCGTTGAGATCGACGAAATCGCTATCGGGTACGATGGGGTCGCCGGGCGAGAGGCCGAGGGCTGCGGCTTCTTCGGCGTTCTTTGCGCCTACGTCGAGATAGAGCTGGTCGCGCGGGAAGACGCGGTTGCGATCCTCGGCGGGCAGGACGTGGATGTCGCGAATGCCGGTGACGGCGTGAATGGGGCCGTTGGAGCCGAGGATGATCCAGCGCTGATCGACGAGGGCCTGATCGAGCCAGCCGCCGAGCATCTGCATGGTGAGGAAGCCGCCGGGGGTGATGCGGCGGACGATGCCGCCGAGCTCGTCCATGTGGGCGTCGATCATGACGCGAGGGCCGCTAGTTCCCTGCTGCGCGATGACTGAGCCCATGCCGTCGTACTTCAGGCTATCGGAGAGCGGCTTCATTTCGCCGACCATAATGGCTCGGACGGCTTCTTCGGCTCCGGGAGGGCCGGGTGCGTTCGAGAGCTTTTCAAGGAGGGCTTTGGTGGGGTCTTGCGCGAAGGCGGGGATAGAAATCGCAAGGAGGCACGACAGCAGCAGCGGAACTCTCATGCGCACAATCTATCACAGCATTTTGCGCAGAGACGGATTAGCGTTCGTCCGTTTGGGGCATATCGGTATGCAGGTAGGCGAGCAGCGCGGCCATTTGCTCCTCGGTGAAGCGGCCGGAGAAGCTGGGCATTTTGCCTTTGCCGTAAATGATCTGGTGGCGGACTACGGCGTCTGAGGCAGGAATGCCGCTGGGGAGTTTGGCGCGCTGGAGTACGCCGTGAATCCGCGGCGGCGGCGGCTTAAGCGCAAGGTCGTTGTCCTCATGGCAGTGGGCGCAGCGGACGGCGTAGAGGTGCTGGCCCTCGGCTTGTTGCGGGGTGAGCGCCTGCTGGCTGTGGCAGCCGGCCATGGCCAACATTGGAATGGCGATGGACAGAAGCGGGATTTTCGATCTCGGTCGGGAAAGCATTGGCGGCAAGGGTGGGCTCGGACGCGAAGCAAGGGCCTGCTCCAAGACTACGAGAGCAAGACTACCAAAGCAAGACTACCAAAGGAGGAGACTTACTTCGCCTGGGAGAGCAGGACGATGCAGGCTCCGCTCCAGGAATTTTTTCCTGAGGACGGTGGCGGGGTTGCGTTGAGCGGTATGGTGCCAAGGTTTTTGGGGTCGAGGTGGAAGCGCCGTTCGAGATAGTGCGCGACGAGTTGGGATCTCGATTGGGAAATGCCAATCTCGTTGGCGTTGGACGGCTGATCGGAGTAGCCTTCGACGACCAGTGGGCGATTGAAGATGGTGTTCTTGGCCTGGCCGACGAATTGGTCGATCTGCATGGCGCCGGCCTCGGAGAGCACTTCCTGGCCGGAGGGATTTTTGTAGAACGCGTCGGCCGCTCCCAGCCAATCGCGGCTGTTGCCGGGGCTCTGGAAGAAGCGGTTGCTTCGATATTGATCTGGCGTCAGATCCTGGAGGCTGAAGTATCCGCGCTTCCGGAAGAATCCGCGAAAGAAGAACTCGTGCTTGAGGGCCTCGGTGTCGTCGGCGAGGTTGGCGGTGGTTTGGTTGACGTTCGACAGGGTTTCGCGGAGATTGGTGGCGGCGTCGGCGCCGGCGCGATCCGGCCCGAGCGCCGCGTCGAGCGTCGTGTTGAGTTGGTGGGAAGTCTGGTCGAGCTGCTGGGTGGCATCTTTGGCGTTGTTGAGGGTGTCTTCGGCCTTCTGGGCCAGGTTTCTCTGTTGCAGATCGGCGATCATCCGGTCCGCCTGGAGGGATGCCTGACTGAGATTGGCAGTGGTTTGCTGGGCGTTGGCGACGGCTTGTTTCACTTGCATCTCGGTATCGGGGTCGGTGAGCAGCATGCCGACAGTTCCCTTCCCCTGGCGCGCGCCGGTGACGATGGCGTTGGCATTGGTGACCATGCTGTCGGCGTGATTCATGGTGGCGTGAACGGAGTCGACGGCGCCGTCGAGACGGCCGCGAAGATCGCTCAGGGTGAAGTTGGCGTTATCCACAATGCCCGAGACCTTGCTTTCCAAAGCGGAGATTTCAAACGGTTCGGAACTGGGCAAGGTGGCTCCGGCCTGCGCTTGCTGAGAACGGTTGGAACCCTCGTGAATCTGGAGGAATTTGGCTCCGACGATGCCGTCGGTTTCGACGGTGACGAGCGAGTTATCGCGGATGAGGGAGCTGAGCTTGCGATCGATCTGGAAGCGAATGCGAAAGCGTCCGGCGGGCTGAGCCGGCAACTCAATGGCGGTGACCTGGCCGGCATTGAAACCGGAAAGACGGACCTGCGATCCGTTCACAACTCCGTTGATGTCTTTGATTTCGGTGTAAAGGTCCATGTGGCGGCTGAACGCATTGTGCTGGTTGCCGATGAGGAAAAGGCCCGCCGTGAAAAGCAGAAGCGCGGTGAAGACGAAGATACCAGTAAGAATAGGCCGGTTTTTCATTTGCAATTCTCCGATACCAGTTGCCGGACGATGGGGTTGTCGCTTTGGTCCAACTCAGCCGCCGTGCCGAAGCCGGCCAGTACGCCATTGTCGAGTACAGCGATGCGATCCGCGATTGCCCGCGCGCCATGGGCATCGTGCGTCACGATGACCAAGGTGGTGTGACGCTCTGTCTTGACTTTGAGCAGGAGGCTGTCAATTTCCGAGGCGGTGATGCGGTCCAATCCGCTGCTCGGTTCATCGACGAGCAACAGCTTCGGATTGAGAACGAGGGCACGGGCGAGGCCAGCCCGTTTGCGCATGCCGCCGGAGAGTTCGGAGGGCATCTTGTCTTTGTCTTTTTGTAATCCTACTTCTTGAAGAGTCTCGTCGATTGCCCGTCGCATCTGTTCCGGCGTCTTGGACTTGTCGAGCCGCTGGAGCGGCAGGGCGAGGTTGTCTCCGACGCTGAACGAGTCGAAGAGCGCTCCGCTTTGAAAGAGAAAGCCGATCTTGCGACGCAGACGGGATAGGTCTTCGGGACCGGCGCGAGAGATGTCTTCGGACTCGATTAGCACTTCGCCGCTGTCTGGCTTGAGGAGACCGATCAATAGCTTGAGGGTGACACTTTTGCCGATGCCGCTGCGCCCGAGGATGCACAGAGTTTGGCCGCCCGGGACCTGGAAGGAGATGTCGCAGAGAACCTTTCTGGCTCCGAAGCTCATGGAAACATGCTTAAATTCCACTGCGATCGTGTCCTTTCGCTCGTCTGCCGGCGGGGGAGTTTCCGCATGCGATAAGTTAGGAGTTGCTATTGGGCCGGCGATCTTGTCCTTAGATTTGGCTGGGAGATCGGGTTGTCGCGAAGGCTCGTTCATAGGGCGGTTCCAGGAAAGAGAAAGAAGATTCCTTTGACCAGGGTGATGTCCGAGACGATGATCATCAGGGACGAGACGACGACGCTGTTTGTGGCGGCGCGGCGCACTCCGCTCGAACCTTCATTGATGGTGAAGCCGTAAAAGCAGGAAACCGAGCCGATAATCCATCCGAAGACGGCGGTTTTCAGCGTGGGCGCGATGTAGTTGGCCAACTGCATGGATTGAAAGGCGCGTGCCACAAAGAGCTGCACGGAAGTTCCTGAGGCGAAGTATTCCGAAAGATAACCGCCGATGAGCGAGGAAAAGTCCATGAAGACGGTCAATAGCGGCAGCATGAGGGTACAAGCAACGACGCGGGTAACTACCAGAAACTTGAAGGAATCGATCGAGAGCGTTTCAATGGCATCGATCTGTTCGGTAGCGCGCATGTTGGCCAACTCGGCGCCAATGCCAGCGCCGACTCTGCCTGCGATCAACAGGCCGGTGACCAGGGGACCAATCTCATTGAAGAACGACGAGGCTTGAAGAGCGGGGATCATGGCTTCCGCGCCGAAGGCGACCAGGGTACTGCGGGTGTGCATGGTGAGAACGACGCCTAGAGAAACGCCAGCCGCGAGGATGAGCGGGAGAGATTGCCACCCGATCTCCTGGCATACAACCAGGAAATAGACAAACTCGAATGGCGGTCGAAAGGCGCTCCAGAGGGCCTTGAGCGCGAAGTAACTGAGCTCGCCGAGAAACCGGAAAAATCGCTGGATTGTCTCGATCGCCCGCCTCTCCTTGCAAACTCTGAAGCAAAGAATGTGCAGCTTCGATTCGAATCGTTTGGGTAGGAAAGGTCTGAGCAGAACCGCACTATCGCTTGACCATGGGAATCCCGCATCCTCGCGTAGGTTGCAACTAGACGAGCTCGCTCAGCTCCTTCCTGCACGCGAGACTGAATCCGCTGGATGGCTTTTGGGCCTGGGGGATGTACTTACGCAGGTCCTCGATAGTCATATTTGGTTCGCCGAACTGTTTCACGATCAACATCAAGAAGAGTTCCGCTTCCTGGACTACGGGATCGGACGCGAGCAGATGAATGCGGCCCAGTACGGCGGTCAACGCGATCAGGCCGTCGAGATCGTCGAGTTGGGTAGTGAGGGACTTGGCGTAGAGCGCGGACGCTTCCTTGATGAACTCCGAGTACAGCAACTGCCTTTGCGCAATCGTGCGGTCCAGGGAAGTGCGGCGGTCGGTTCCGCGCTGGATCAGGAAGGCTGTGAGGACCGGGCCGAGCGCGCCCGCGCAGGAGCCTCCTACTGCGGCGAGCGCGGTGATCACGGCGGGATTCATTGACGCCAGCCTCCGGCGCAAGTGTGGCACGGGGCTCGGCGGGGCGGAAGTGCAATTGGAGACAGTCTCCGCCCCCGAGGCGATCGTTTCGGCGATGCAGGCTGGCTTCGCGGCGGAGCTAGGCTTTGGTTTGGGCGGCGTATTTGGCGCTGACGGCGTCCCAGTTGACGACGGAGAAATAGGCTTTGATGTAGTCGGGGCGCTTGTTTTTGTATTTGAGGTAGTAGGCGTGCTCCCAGACGTCGATGCCGACGACCGGGGTGTGGCCAACGGTAAGAGGGCTGTCCTGATTGGCGGTGGTTTCAATGATGAGGGTGTTGTTGGGCAGGCGCGAGAGCCACGCCCAGCCGCTGCCGAAGACGCCGCTCGCGGCTGAGGTGAATTTTTCCTGAAAGGCGGAGAAACTGCCGAACTTGGCGTCGATGGCCTTGGCCAGCTCGCCCGCCGGCGCCGCGCCGCCTTTGCCGAGGGTCTCCCACCAGAAGGAGTGGTTGGCATGTCCGCCGCCCTGGTTGCGGATGGCGGTGAGCAGTTCCATGGGCGCGGCGTCGAGGTTTGCGACCAGATCGTAGACGGTGCGGCTGGAGATGTCGGGATGGCCGGCGACGGCGGCATTCAGCTTGTCCACGTACGACTTGTGGTGTTTATCGTGATGCAGGTGCATGGTTTCGGCGTCGAAGTAGGGCTCGAGCGCGTCGTAGGCGTAGGGGAGCGGGGGCAGGGTAAAAGGCCCGGTGGGCGCGGCCGGAGCGGGCGCCGAGGACGACTGCGGAAATGCCTTGGCGATGCGCCCGGAAATGCCCAGCATCATGGCGCTCGCAAGACCAGTCATCTGCTTCATTGCCATTCGTCGATTCATGAGGATATTTTCTCCTTGGTGGATTGCAACGTGGGAGTTGCAAAGTTGCGGTTGAACTTGATGGGGGCCGGTGGACGGGCTGAGGCAGTCGAGTCCGGTGAGACCCGAAGCACCGCGGACAGGACGAGGCACTGCGAACACTTTATCGTAAGCTGAAAGCGCGCCTTCACCCAAGGAAGACTTCATCTGCGTTTGGTGGGGCAGCGAAATTGGCCGCGTTTTGTCGAGAGGCGCATGGGAGGAGTCCCGATGAGCGAGGAACCGGATGCGACGGCGGAGAGTTCCGCCACGCAGGACAAAGCCCGCGCGACCCAGGAGCCGCAATTCCATGGCGCGGGCAACCGCTGTTTTGGATGCGGACCGGGGAACGAAGTGGGCCTCAGATTGGAGTTCTCAAAGGCGCGAGGTGCTGAGGGGGAGGAATCTCCGTGGGCCGTCGCCGCGGAGGCAACGCTCTCGGACCGATACGAAGGCCCTCCCGGCTACCTGCACGGGGGGATCATCGCCACGCTGCTGGACGAGGCGATGAGCAAGGCCAATCGCGCTCAGGGAGTGACAGCCATGACCCGCCAGATGGAGGTGAACTACCTCCGGCCGGTGCCGAGCGGTTGCCCAATCCGCGTCGAGGGACGCGTGGTTCGCAGCGAGGGCCGGAAACACTGGACGGAAGCTCGCATCCAAGACGCGGACGGAGCGACTCTGGCGCAGGCCGCGGGGCTGTTCCTAGCAATTCGGAGATAGCTCATCGCGATTCGAAGATAGCGAAGTGGGAAGCGGCCCGCGCGATGTGCTCGAGCTTGCTCGCTCCGGAGTAACTTGCGGGGCAATTACTTCGGATAGAGTGCGAACGTTACATTGCTGGGATGCTCCGCGCATGAATTGGGGATCGCTCTGCGTCCAATGAGCCATGTAAGAATTGTTCCCTATCCCGCAATCTCGTATTGAGGGTAGGCGAAAGCGGCTTGTCTTCGGGCCTGCTTGCAAGAGATTGGATATGCCTCGATCCGTTCGACCTTCCGGCATATTTGGATAGTCTCAATAATTGGCTGGGCAAGCTGCTCCGGTTCGACTTGCGCTGCCATACCCGCACACTCGTTTGCGCGATCGAATCCATCGAGATAGAAAATTGGCGCTAGAAACTTTCCAGATACAACTTCGATCGGATTCCGCGCATCTCATTCAACGCACGACATCTTCATCGCACGACATCTTCATCGCACGACATCTTCATCGCACGACATCATTCATCCCTATTGGAGGAAGGACGCCTTATGATGCAGCGGATGCAATACGCAGCCTTGGCGCTCGCCTTGGCTCTCGCTTCCAGCAGCAGCGCCCATGCGGAAACAGTAACTCTTGCTTACGGCGGAACGCTCGACCAAGTCATCACTTTCCTTTTCGGCTGGTTGACCGGAAACAGTCATCACGAATCCGGAGTCAAACCTCCGCCACCGAAGACGAATGTAGCGCCTGAGTTCGATTCCGAGACGGCGCTGGGTGCGCTTATGCTCGTCGGCGGCACTCTTACGGTAATTCGAAGCCGCCGCAACCGCTAACTTGCGGCGGATATTTCAGAAGACATATCGCAGCGTCATCCGACTGCTGAGAAACGCGTTGGAAGTAGAGAATAGGGGCAGTTTCGCGGATGGGCTGCCCAACTTCCAGCGAATTCTGAATCGACTTAGAAAGTTTGTCGCGTATGGCCGCTTTACGTTGAGGCGAAATCCAGGACCCCATGCGCTTGAACCGGGAAATCTCAGGTGCGGCGGCCTAACTTGGCGCGGCCCGTGAAGCGCGCGTGGGAATTCGTGGCCTCAAGCGAGCAAAGCGGCAAGCGGAGCTTGCAATTCAGCACGAAAGAGACGAAAACCGGTTACTATCGCCACAGGAAAAGAACGTTAGAGGTATTTTGCAATCCGGGCAGGGGCATAATACTGTGTGTGAGGCACAAACGGAACCAGCCAGTTCCCGTCGCCCAATCGGGGAAAGTTGTCTGGACCGCTGATCCGAGTTCCCTGCCAGGTGCAAAGATTCATTGGTCCTCCGGGCCTGCCGATTCTCGCCGGTTCTTGCGGCGGAGAATCAAGCGGTAGAGGCTCCGGCAGTCCCACTCACAGAACCTGCTTTCGCGATTTCTGCGCTGACGAATCGAATTCTCCTGTCATGGCAGTCTAACCGGACTCGATTGATTGAGAGGGGGATGGGCTCGCAATCGCGGCTGCGAGGCTCCAACCTGATCGAAAGGACAACCATGAAGTCGGTTCTGAAATCTTCCTTGCTCATTCTGGTCCTGAGCCTCGCCGTGGGCCCCAAAGCTCATGCCGGCGGTTTCGGTGGCCGGTGGTGGTCACCGCCGCCTCCTCCGCCGCCACCGCCGCCACCGCCGGTCAAGTGCGATCCGCCCAGGACCGCACCGGAGGTCGATCCGAGCATGGCGTTTGCCGGTTTCGCGCTGCTGGGCGGCACGCTTACGGTTCTGCGCTCGCGGCGTCGTAAGTAGGCGGAATCTCCTGAACGGCGATCCCAACCCGGGCCGGACTGCGAGCTCCCGTTCGCAGTCCCGGCTCCTATCCTATTTTCATTTTGGATGGCCCCGTTTCCTGATGGGGCGTCTTTTTCTTCTCGCTGTTCTCCTTGTCCCGGACATGTTGCTGTTGGCCGTCACGCCCCATGCGGTGGCTCTCTTTGGAGCTTTGGCTCCTTTCGGCATTGTGAGTTACGCGGTCTTTGTAGGTTTGGGATATTCCTGGCTTAAGCGTCAGAAGAAGGAATTGCGATTCGGCACGGGACTGTTTCTGGGCCATTGGGCTTGCCTTCTGCCGGTTTCAGCGGCGAATGTGGCGGCGCTGCATGGGATGAGCCCCCTGCCGCCGACGGAGGGCGCGCTGTTGCTTTTGCGGCTGCTGGTGGTTGCGGGCGTGGCGCTGCTGGCGCTGGCCTGCGTTCCGCTGGCCACATGGATCGCCATGGTGCGGGAAACGAAGCTGCTGTGGCTGTACTCGGCCATTGCCGGAGCGCTGGCGTGGTGTTTGCGATTTCCGTTTCAGTCGATGTGGGATGCGTCGAGCACGGCGCCGGGGCGAATGCTGCAAGTTGCCGCCTTTGATGCGGTCCAGGTCGTTCTCCGCTTCTTTCTCCCCAATATCCAGGTCGATCCCGATACGTTCGTCATTCGCGCGCCCAATTTTGCCATCTTTGTGGCCGAGCAATGCTCCGGATTGGAAGGCCTGGGACTGGTGCTGGTCTTCACTACGATCTGGCTCTGGTATTTCCGCAGGGAGAGCCGATTTCCGCAGGCCATTTTGCTCATTCCCTGCGCGCTAGGCTTCGTCTGGATGCTGAACGTCGTGCGGATCGCCGCGCTGGTGCTGATCGGCAACGCAGGGTATGGCGAGATTGCGATGGTTGGCTTTCACTCCCAGGCGGGATGGATTGCCTTCACGACGGTGGCTTTCGGTTTTTCAATGGCGACGCGAAATCTGCGGTGGGTACGGAAGATTCCCGATGGGAGCGCGGGGGAATTGGCGGCAGAGCTCCCGGCTGCGGGGGAGCCGCATGCGCAGGTTGACGAGACTGGCGAGTCGCCCGCGACGGCCGCTTATCTGGTTCCGTTCCTGGCGATGCTGGGCGCATCGTTCTTCTCGAAGGCCGCTTCGGGCCACTTCGAGTGGCTTTATCCCATCCGCACGATCGCCGGCCTGGTTGCGATTTGCGTGTATTGGCCGGAGTTGAAGAAGATCGGGTGGAGATTCGGCTGGCTGGCGCCGGTAGCCGGCGCGGGGATTTTCGGGGTTTGGCTGCTTCCCTCCCTGCTCGGGGCGAGTCAGAGCAATTCTCTGGGCGAATCGTTGGCGGCGCTCTCGCCGGCGGCGCGCTGGAGCTGGATCGTTTTTCGGGTGGCCGCCGCGGTGGTGGTGGCGCCGATCGCCGAAGAACTGGCCTTTCGCGGCTACCTGGCGCGGCGATTAGTCTGGAGCGAAAATGCTCGCGAATTCGATACAGTTCCCTTCTCTTCCGTTACGCTGCTGTCGGTCGGGCTTTCGTCGGTGGCGTTTGGGCTGATGTATGGGCGGCAGTGGATGCTGGGTGTGCTCGCCGGACTGGTGTTCGCCGGCGTGATGAAGTGGCGCGGACGGCTGAGCGATGCGATCGTGGCTCATGCCGCCGGCAATCTGCTGCTGGCGATCTGGGTGCTGAGCCGGGGGAATTGGGCGCAGTGGTAGGTGCGCCGGGCTTATAGAATGAAGTTATGCCCGCAGAAGCTCTCCCGTCCCCAGTCGCAGCGGATTCCGAGTCGCTGACGGATCTGCTGCACCGGGCTTTTGGGTTTGCCAGCTTCCGCGTGAATCAGGAGGCGGTGTGCCGCGCGGCAGTCGAGGGCGAAGATCTGCTGCTGGTGATGCCGACAGGTTCCGGCAAGTCGCTCTGCTACCAGCTTCCGGCGATAGCGCGCTGCGGGACGGCGCTGGTGGTGAGCCCGCTAATTGCGCTGATCGAGGACCAGTGCGCGAAGCTGGTCAGCCTGGGATTTTCGGTGGCGCGGATCCATTCCGGCCTCGACCGGGCGGTGAGCCGGAAGGCTTGCGTCGATTATCTGAATGGTTCGCTGCAATTTCTTTTTATCGCGCCCGAGCGGCTGCGCGTTCCGGGGTTCCCGGAGATGCTGGCCAAGCGCAAGCCGGCGCTGATCGCTATCGACGAGGCGCACTGCATCTCGCAGTGGGGGCACGACTTCCGCCCCGACTACCGCATGGTTGGCCAGTATCTGCCTGCGCTCAGGCCCGCGCCGGTGCTGGCGCTTACGGCTACGGCGACGCCTTCGGTGCAGCGGGATATTCTGGCGCAGCTTGGATTGGAGAAAGCCAAGAAATTCATTCACGGCTTTCGGCGCGACAATCTGGCGATTGAAGTGACCGAGGTGCCGCTGCCGATGCGCGGCGAGCTGATCTGCGAGCTGCTGCGCGACCCGGCGCGGCGGCCGGCGATCGTCTACGCGCCGGCGCGGAAAACGGCCGAGGCGATTGCCACGCAGCTTGCGCAGGTTTGCCCGGCGGCGGCGTACCACGCCGGGCTTCCGGCGGAGATTCGGGAGAACGTGCAGCAGAATTTTCAATCCGGGAAGCTCGATTGCGTGGTGGCGACGATCGCTTTCGGCATGGGCATCGACAAGGCGGACGTGCGCACGGTGATTCACGCCGGATTGCCGGGATCGCTCGAGGGGTATTACCAGGAGATTGGCCGCGCGGGGCGCGATGGGCTGCCCAGCCGGGCGATCCTGATGCACTCTTACGCGGATATTCGCACGCATGAGTTTTTCTTAAAACGCGATTATCCGCCGATGGACGCGGTCGAGCGCGTCTACCGGGCGCTGAGCGCCGAACCGCAGCCGCTCGACGAGATTCGCCAGGTCATGCTTCTGGACCCGAAAAACGGAGATATCGACGAGGAAACCTTCGCGAAAGCGGTCGAAAAGCTGTTCATTCACGGCGGAGCGCAGATCGACTACAACAATTTCGCGACACGAGGGGACAATCGCTGGTCGGGGCCGTATACGAAGCAGTCCGACTACCGGCGCAAGCAACTCGATCTGGTGCAGCGGTTTGTCGATGGGCACCAGTGCCGGATGGCCGCGCTGGTGCTGCACTTTGGCGACTTGAAAGATGGGCAGACGCGCTGCGGGCTGTGCGATTTCTGCAGTCCGGCGGACAGCTCGGCGCGGCAGTATCGCGAGCCGACGCGCGCGGAACTGGCGACGCTATGGGCGATTCTCGACAGCCTGCGCGGCAACTCCGGCCGCTCGCTGGGGCGGCTGCTCAAGGAGCTGCCCGGCAATCTCAGCCGCAAAGAGTTGGATGCTTACCTCTCGGCGCTGGCCAAGGCTGGGCTGATCGCGGTCGAGGACGCGGAATGGATCAAGGACGGCGAGACGATTCTCTTTCGTAAGGCCAGTTTGACGGCTGAGGGCGAAGGGCTGGAAGACGGAGCCGGGCTGAACCTGCAAATGCCTGCGGAAGGCCGGGCAGGTCTGGCGGTTGGCAAGAAAAGTGGTTCGCTGCCGTTTGCTTCGAAACAAAAGCCGGCGAAGAAGTCCGTGGCAGCGCCCAGTGCCGCCCCCGCGCAGCTCAGTCCTGCCGGGGAGGAACTGGAGCTGGCGCTCAAGGCTTGGCGGAGTCCGGTTGCGAAGAAGATGGGTGTGCCGCCGTTTATGGTGCTGCACGACCGGACTCTGCACGCCATCGCCCATGCGCGGCCGGCGACGCCGAATCAGCTTCAGGAAATCTCCGGCATGGGGCCGGCGAAGGTGGACAAATACGGCGAGCAGATTTTGGAAGTCTGCAATGCTGGGTAGTGTTCCGAGCCGGAAATACGATGCGGAATCCGGACGGTAACGCTGGGCGTACATCTCTGAGTCTGGGATCCTTCGCTGCGCTCAGGATGACAACAGGTGGGCTCAGGATGACAACAGGCGGGCTCAGGATGACAACAGGTGCGCTCAGGATGACGACAGGTGGGCTCCGGATGACGACAGGTGGGCTCGGGAGGACAACGGGTGGGGTCAGGAGGACAACAGGCGGACTCAGGAGTACAACAGGTGGGCTCCGGATGACAAGAGGTGCGCTGAGGATGACAACAGGTGGGCTCAGGATGACAACAGGTGCGCTGAGGACGACAACAGGTGGGCTCGGGAGGACAACGGTGGGCTCGGGAGGACAGTAGGTGGGCTCGGGAGGACAACGGTGGGCTCGGGAGGACAACAGGCTGACTCAGGATGACAACAGGGTGGGTCAGGATGGCAGCATTTGTTAGAAGAGCTTTAGAATCAATAGATTAAAAGATTGTTGAAAAAAGTCCCCAATCGAGCGCCTCGGGCGGCCGAGGTTCCCGCGGGGGCTAAAGCCCTGTGGATTTGATTGGCTTTATCGGCACGACTGAAGTCGTGCCCTTTTACAAAGCAAGAGATTCGTCGGTTATGGAACAAGTTCCTAACGCCGCATTCGGCCGCCTCAAATCTCTCCAGCCGTTTGGCGGAATTTCCAGGCGCAGCCGAGGAGAAAGACAGCGCCGGCCGCGTAGGCGCAGGCGAAATCCGGAGCGACCCACCAGCCGATGCGTCCGACGACGCCAGCCGGCGTGAGCGCGTAAGCGTGGATGAGGCCTACTGCCGAGAGCGCCGCCGCGGCGGTGAGCCACGCGGCGGCCTGCGCGAATTTGCGCTGGACGGCGAGAGCGAGCGCGGCAGCCCAGAGCATGGAAGTCAGCAATCCGCCCTGGCCGAGGGCGATCAGGCCGCCGAGCGCCAGCTCCGAGCCTATACGCGGCATCACGGCGGCCAGCGAACTGCCCGCTTTGCCGACTACGGTATCGAGCAGCGACGTGGCCCACTCGGCGAGCATGGGGATTAGCCCCATGGCGACGGCAACCGCTTGATTCGCGGGAACTTCAGTAAACGCCTGGCCGACGGTGACCAGCCCAAACCAGACGATGACCGGCCCGGCGACTTCGAGCGGAACGACGCGCAGGACCAGTGGAAGGACGCCGGTGAGGCAGAGCAGCAGTGTCACTACGCCGTTAATGGCCGAGTAGCCGGCGCGGGCACCGTTGGCCTTGTGCGCCGCGTGGCCGACGTAGAGCGTGGTCGGGAACGGGCTGCCGAGGCAGGCGGCGGCGAGGGTGCCGAGGCCGTTCATCAGGAGCGATGGCGTGGTGCGGAAGTCGTCTCCGGCGGCCTTGACGCTTTCGAGGATTTGCAGCGAGGCGAGCGTGTCGAGCGCTGCGAGTGGAACGACGATGGCGAGGTAGCTCCACCATTCGCCCTGGCGGAAGAGCGCAAAGACGTTGACCGGGCGCGGGAAATAGATGCCTGGCGAAGCAGAAGCGGCGGGTAGCCCGGCGTAGAGGTGGAAGCTGCGCAGGATGGCGACTAACGCTGCGCCAATGCCGATGGCGAGGAGCGCGGGCGGGATGCGCCCCGGCAGCTTGACCCGCGAGGCGTAGAGCGTGAAGAGCACGATCATGGGGACGAGCGCCACGGCTGGTTGCGCGAATACGCCGAAGACGAAGCCCAGGCAGAGATAGGCGAGCGACAGCCCGGCGAGCGGACAGAGGAGCGCGGCGCGCGGGGTGTGGCAGCGCAGCCAGTCGGTGCCGAAGGCACCGGCCGTCTGCACCACGCCGCTGAGCAGGCTGGCGAAGATGCCGGCGTGCCAGGCCAGCGTCGCGTCCTGGGTGCGCGCGTAGACCGGGGCCATGATGAGAAAAACATAAGCGAAGATGGTCGGCGTGTTCACGCCAAACGGGATTGCAGTTACGTCGTCGCGGCCTGTGGCCTTGGCCAGGCGGCGCGCCTGCCAGGAGTAGAAGATGTTCCCGGCCAGGACGGAAAACGCCACGCCGGGAAGGATGCGGCTGGCGACGAACTCCGCCGGGAATCCGCAGACCGGAGCGAGGCCGACGATGAGCAGCAGGTCCGGGAATCCGGAGAAGAACAGGCCGAAGAAGCCGTCCACATCGCCGGAGGTGAACCACGGGAGATGGCGAGCGCTGTAACGGTTCACTAGGCCACTCCGTAGGTGAACCCGATGGCACGCAGCCATTTTCGGTAGGCGATGGCCATGCGATCGGAGCGGAGGTGCAGCTCGGATTGAAGGTCGAGCGGGAGCAATTCGGGGCGCTGGGACTCGACGATGGCGCGATCCTGCGCGGCGACGTGGTCCTGGAAGGCGATCAGCTCGGCGTCGGGAGTTTCGGCTCCGTAGTTCAACGCCACGATCATGCGCATCTCGCTGAACTCGGAATCGACGGGCGTTACCTGAGCGAGAATGCCGAAGCGCTGCGCGCCGTGGAGCTTGACGAAGCTGGCGGTGAGCGGTGCCTGCACCTGGTAGTGATACGAAACGAGCGCTCCCGCGCCGGTGCCGTCCGGGTTGGGCTGCCAGATGCGAATCTCTTTCCCTTCCGGCCCGCGCGCGCCCATCCCAGCTTCGTAGTCCTCGATTTCGGACCGCTCCGGATCGCCTAGCAGGCCAGCGTGGACGATGCCGAGGTGCGCGACATCGAGAAAATTCTCAATCAGCCGCGGACCGAGCGCGCGAAACCGGTACGGGCCGGCGAGGAGTACGCGGAAATCGGCCTGGTTCGCGATTGGAAACTCGGGCAAGTTCATAGCGGGCTCGCCGAAACAGACCCAGATCGCGCCGTAACGCTCCTGAACGGCGAAGGTCTGCGCCCGCGCTTTGGCTGGAGGCGTAAGGCCGGGATGGGCTGGAATTGCCACGCAGTGGCCGGACGCGCCGTAGCGCCAGCCGTGGTAGGGGCAAACGACGCACTCGCTAGCTCCGTGATTCTGAAGGATTCCTAATGAAAGTTTGGCCCCGCGATGAATGCAAAGATCCAGCCAGCAGTGGAGTTCTCCCTCGGACGACCGCCAGAGGAGCAAATCGCGGCCGAGCGCTTGCCGCGCCTGCATCGATCCCGGCGCAACTTCGCTGGACCAGCCGATGGCGAACCAGTCGGCGAGCAGTTGCGGGTGGTTGAGAGCCGTTTCGATGGGCGAGGACAGCGTAGACTCCTGGAATGCGAGGGAATTTTCGCTAGTCTACACGAGCTTTCCTGGTCTTCCGCGCCGCAAATTTTCGCGTGCGGTTCTGGTAGCCTTCTTTCTGATGGGCTTTCAGGAATTTCTGGGCAATCCGGGCACGGTCGAGCGGCTGCGGGAGAGTGTGCTGCACGAGCGCATTCCGCAGGCGGTGATCCTGGCTGGGGCCAAAGGCGCGGGCAAATTCACGCTGGCGCTGATGTTTGCGCGGCTTATCAATTGCCTGTCGCCGACCGAAACCGATGGCCTGCCGGACTACTGCGGCGTCTGCCGGAACTGCGAGCGCATCGGCGCGGCGGCCGACCTCGACAACCGCGTGGCGGAGGCTGTGGCCGCGCGCGAGGAGCTGCGCGAGACGGACAAGAAGGAGACCCGCATCCTTATTCAGCCGCACCCGGACGTGCTGATTGTGCCGCCGGACCCGCCGCAGAATCTCATCAAGATTGGGCAGGTGCGGCAGGTGATCCACAATGCGTATTACCGGCAGCCGGTCGAGGGCAAGCGGTCGATTTTTCTCTTTACGTCGTCGGCGTTTATGAAGGAAGCGGCCAACAGCCTGCTTAAGGTGCTCGAAGAGCCGCCGCCGAACTGCACGCTGATTCTGCTGAGCGAAAATCCGGCGGAGATGCTGCCGACGATCCGGTCCCGCGCGATGCTTTTCCGGCTCGGTGCCGTTCCCGTGGAGACGCTGGAAGCGCTGCTGGCGACGCGCCGTCCGGACCTGAAAGGCAATCGCCGCACGCTGGTTGCGCGCATTGCGGAGGGCGCCATGGGCCGCGCGCTGGGCTTCGATGTGGATGGGTACCTGGCAAGCCGCCAGGACGCGCTGACCATTCTGCGCGGCGCACTACGCGACCCGGATTTCTCGGCGCTTTTCCGCGCCACGGAGACTTACCGCGCCGGGGCCGACGGACAGGAGAAGACGCTGAATCTGCTGCGCGCCGCCAACAAGCTCATCGAGGATATGCTGATGCTGGTCGCCGGGTCGCCGCAACTGATCCGCAACCAGGACATTGCCGCGGAACTCGCGCAGTTGGCCGCCGGCGTTACGCTCGACTGGATCGACCACGCGGCCCACGCTTTGGCGGAAGTGGAAAAGGGCATGCGGCGCAACCTGCTGCGCTCGCTCTCGCTGGACGCGATGGCCGTCGCGCTCGAACGTGGCTAATGCGAGAATTTGCGCTGAGAGAAAATTCAGGCAACCGAACGAGGATCGCCCGCATCACAAGTGTCAAGACATTCAGTTCGCACGTCTGGTAGCGGAATCCAAGGGAAAGCGTCGCTCCTGGCAGACGCTGGGTCGGCTGTATCTTTTTTGCGTCCTCGACCATGCCCACGCTGTAAGCAATTGTGTGACTTCCGAATGCGTCGGCGAAGGTCCACATCCTTCCCCGGAGCGCAGTTGGCTATCGGCGCAACGAACGTGAGCGAGATCCAGCCGAAATTGTGCAGCCCGGTTCACGCGCAATCGGAATCCGCATCTCGCACGAGGAGCAAGGAACATGGCAAAACGAACCACACGTGAGACAGCGGCCTCGGCGGAAAAGCCGATACCGGCGCTGGCCGCCGCAGCCGTGATGGAGCTGCCAATCGCGAGTTCCCACACGGGAGACGGGGTCCGTTTTGCGCCTTCGGTGCGTCGGGCCAGGGCCTTGCCGTCTACCGCCGGCGCGGTCCTTCACAACACCGCCGTTCACGATGAGCACGGATCGAATCGTCAGGCGGAACTTTTTTATCTGCAGAAGCAAATTCAATTGCAGACGCAGATGGTCTTCATTCTGGAAGACAAGACGAGGATTCAGGGAGTCATCGAGTGGTACGACCGGCAATCGATCAAGGTTCGGGGCAAGTCCCGTGTGCTGATCTATAAATCCGCCATTAAGTATCTCTATAAAGCCGGCGAATTGGGGACGCATTCGGACTAGGCGGCTTGGTTGGGCTAGTTGCGTGAGCCAGTTGGGCTGGTTGCGTGAGCCAGTTTGGCTAGCTAATTGGGCGAGCTGGCCGCCTTGCGAAGCCGGTCGCGAATTGCGGCGCCGATGCCATCGCCGGGCGGCACCGGGCAAAAGACGATTGTGCAGCCGAGAGAGTCCAAGTGGCGCAGACCGGCGAACAGACGCTGCGCCAATTGCGCGGGTTCCGACCAGTCGCCCCAATCGAAGGTTGGCAACGGTGACGCAGGCGGATCGCCAATCGTATCGAATGGTTTGCGGCGACCTTCCCCGAGCCACCCGGTTGGCAGCAAGATTCCGAAGCGCTCGCCGCAATGGCCCCTGGCAATCTGTTCGCTTCGGCTGACGAAATCGCGGTCCGACTCAACCGCGTCCACCAGAATCAGCTTGGCGTTTGGAGCGTAGTGGCGCAGGCCCACGCCGGGCGAAGGCATGGCCTCGCGCGGAGCGGCCAGCAACGCCTCGGTCTCGACATAGAATTCGGCTGGGCCGGCAATCGCCCGGATCTGCTCCAGCGTAATCGCGCCGGGACGGTAGGCGACCATGGGCGATTGGTTCGGATCGAGCACCGTCGATTCCACGCCGTATGCTGTCGGGCCGGCGTCAAGGACGGCGTCGATGCGGCCGTCGAGGTCGTCCAGCACATGCTGCGCGGTGGTCGGGCTGGTGTGACCGAAGCGATTGGCGCTGGGCGCGGCGATGGGAACTCCGGCGCGGCGGATCACGGCAAGCGCAACCGGGTGGGCCGGCATGCGCAGGCCCACCAGCGGCCGGCCAGCGGTGACGGCGTCCGGGATGGCGGGCGAGCGCGGCAACAGCAACGTCAGCGGACCTGGCCAGAAAGCGGCGATCAGATGCCGGGCTGGATCGGGGATTTCCGCGGCTACGGTGGCCAGCATCGCCTCATCGCAGACATGGACGATTAGCGGGTCCCATCCGGGGCGTTGCTTGGCGGCGAAAATCTTGGCGATAGCCGCCGGATCGAGCGCATTGGCTCCGAGGCCGTAGACGGTCTCGGTGGGCAGGGCGACCGTCCCGCCGCCGCGTAGGATCGCCGCGGCGCGTTCGATCGCCTGCCTCGAATCCGGAGATTCGAGACGGTTGGCTTCGGCGCGCAGGCGCAGGGTTTGCATTTCCATATTATCGCCGCGCGGATGGCTGGTCGCTATGGACCTCGCCGCCTGCCGTATACTCCGGGTTATGGGAGCTATCGAGACAGAGATCAAGTTTCGCGTTGACGACGCGGCCGCGCTTGAGTCCCGGCTCGCGGAAATCGGCTTTCGCCTGGCGACGCCGCGCAGCTTTGAGAGCAACACGCTCTACGACACGCCCGACCGGCAACTGCGGGTGAAGCGTGAGCTGGTACGGATTCGGCACTACGCGGGACACTGGCTGCTGACCCACAAGCGCGTTCCGGATTCGGGCGTCGGCGAAGATCGGCACAAGCATCGGGTGGAGACGGAGACCGAACTGTCGGACGGCCCGGCGCTGGCCGAGGTCTTCGCGTCGATCGGCTTCGTTCCCGTCTTCCGCTACGAGAAATGGCGCGCCGAGTGGTCGGACGATGTTGGCCATTGCGTGGTGGACGAGACTCCGCTGGGGGTGTTTGCGGAGCTGGAGGGTCCGGCTGAGTGGATCGACGGCGTTGCCGGGCAATTGGGCGTGGCCGAGGCCGATCAACTCACGCTGAGCTACGGGCGGCTCTTTGAGAAGTGGCGCGAAGCGACTGGCAGCTCTGCGCAGGACATGACGTTCGCGGCGGTCCAGGGCGTTTCGGTCTGAGGCGTTCGGGGATGGGTAAGGGCGTTCTCATGAGGGACGTTTGTTTGCGGTCGTGATCGAAAGGTAATTTTCATGGATTTTCGCTCATGGCGACTTCGAACGCGCCGATAAGGGAATCAGACGGCAAACTGCAACCGAACCCAAGCGAACAACTTGCCAGCGGGCGGCATTTCGTTTCGGCGCATTCACCTTACGCCTTACTCGAAAACCTCCTCCATACCAACCGGGCGCGGACAACCATCCGCACCCGGTTTTTTTTGCGCATTCCGATGAGATTCAGCTCGGAACTACGCTTCGGCACCGTGGCATTTTTTGTATTTTTTCCCGGAGCCGCATGGGCAGGGGTCGTTGCGCCCGACTTTTGCGCCAACTTGGCGCTGCGCCGGCTCGCTGGCGGCGGAGGCGCCAGCCATGCGCGCCGCGCTCAGCTCGCGCTGTTTTTTGCGCTCGAATTCCTTTTCGATGGCGTCGATGGTGGTGGTGGGAACGCGGGCGGGCACAGGAATCTGGCGCGGCGGAGGCGGTTGGTATCCGAGGGGCGGCCCGGACGGAGCGGGACGCGCGGCGCTCTCGACCGGCGGCGCTGGCGGAACAGTCCTGTCCAGCTCCGGCGCTTCGGTGAAGGGCTGCCCGTCCGGGCCAACGATCTGCATCCGGAAGAGGAAGCGCGCCGTATCTTCCTGGAAGCGCGTCATCATTGCCTCGAACATCTCGAAGGACTCTTTCTTGTAGGCGACCAGCGGGTCCTGCTGCGCGTAGCCGCGCATGCCGATGCCTTCCTTCAGGTGGTCCATCGAGAGCAGATGATCCTTCCACAGGCCGTCGAGGACGGAGAGCATCACCATCCGCTCGTGATAGCGCATGGCTTCGGGGCCGAGGATCTTTTCCTTGGACTCGTAGTCGGCGCGCAGGATGTTGTAGCACTGCTCGCCGAGCTCATGGCGGGTGATTCCCAGCGGATCGATCTTGCGCGCGTCGAGGTCCAGGCCGAACTGGTCGATCATCCGGGTCTTTAAGCCCGGCAAATCCCATTCGTCCGGGTGCTTCACTTCCGGCGCGAACTGGTCGAGGATGCCGCTGAGGATGTTGGAGAGGTAGTCCTCGAGAATCAGCTCGCGCTGCTCGACGGCGAGAAGCAAATTGCGGCGCAGGCCGTAAACCGCCTCGCGCTGCTTGTTCATCACGTCGTCGTACTCGATGATGTGCTTGCGGGACTCGAAGTTTTGCGCTTCGACGGCCTTTTGCGCGCCTTCAATCCGCTTCGAGATCATGCGGGACTCGATGGGCACGCCCTCTTCCATCCCGAGGCGCTCGAGCAGGGTCGAAACCCAGGCCTTGGCGAAGATGCGCATCAGGTCGTCTTCGAGCGAGAGGTAGAAGCGCGACGCTCCGGGGTCTCCCTGGCGGCCGGCGCGTCCGCGGAGCTGATTGTCGATACGGCGGGACTCGTGGCGCTCCGTGCCGAGGATGAACAGGCCGCCGGCTTCGATGACTTTGGCGTGTTCGGCATCGACCGCCGCCGTGTGAACCGCGCTCACCGCCTGCCAGTCCGTCTCCAGAGTTTCGAATTCCTGACCCTGATAGTAGAAGCGCAGGAAGCCGGCTGGAGCCATGGGGTTGATGGCTCCCTCGGCCGCGCTGATGGCGCGGGCGAGGCCTTTTTTGACCAACTCCTGGCGGGTCATAAAGTCCGGATTGCCGCCCAGGATGATGTCAGTCCCGCGTCCGGCCATGTTGGTGGCGATGGTGACCATGCCGTAACGGCCGGCCTGTGCGACAATCTCCGCCTCGCGCTCGTGGAACTTAGCGTTGAGGACGACGTGCTTGACGCCTTTGCGCTGCAGGGT
>Ga0209208_10003282_pt1 | contig 23202 bp, 22 predicted proteins | sample S1TSphfallax_3_FD_187694 | JGI IMG/M metagenome (GOLD analysis project Ga0209208, IMG submission 187694) | Host-associated microbial communities from peat moss isolated from Minnesota, USA - S1T2_Fd - Sphagnum fallax MG (SPAdes) (version 2) | ecosystem: Host-associated > Plants > Peat moss >...
CATATAATATTATCCTTAAAGCTTTCATACCCACTTAGTTTGAATATACCCCAATATTTCATAATCTAATACGTCCAAACCAATTTGATCAGTGATACCATTGCCTATATAATGTGTTGTACCAATCAACAAACATTATACTTGTCTAACACTAATATTGTAAGACATGGGTAGCTTTGGCACACATGTGTCAAATAATATATATATATCTTTAAATTTGAACATCAACATATGGGTTTTAAATTATGGAATTTTTGGCAAGTAAAGAATATATAATTTATTAAAAGCATGATAATTATCACAAGTTTATTGTTGTCCTTATAATCAATTAGTTCATAATGAGGGGCTTGCAAGAAATACCTTCAAGCAGGCTTAATCAAGTTAGAATTTATAAAAAAAAGGAATCACAAACATTAAAACATTCGAGGATCAAATCAAAAAGTTCCAATACCAACAATTGAATGTAATTATAGATTTATGAGACTTATACTTTCAATAGTGAGAATCTAAAAGTCAAAGTACCAAATGTCACAACTAGTTGCAACTAAATGAATATAACATGGATGAAATAATTAAAATGATGTTTCATCCATCCAATTTTCCTACACCCCCCCCCCCCCCCCCCAGTAAAACTTCATTAATGTTGTCAACATAATGAAAGCCATTATGAATTACACAAAATTCGTGTTTTGGTCTAAATAAAGTTTTGGTAAAACAATATGTTATCATGTATGTGGTACTACAATAAACTAATTGAATAGTATTCTCAACATGTTCATGAAAAAAAATGATAACAAATGGCTATGTGTTTAGATCATCCATGGAACTTTGGATTATGTGACAACTTAATACATGATTTAATATCATAGTAAAGTTGAATGGGAAGAGAAATAGGAAACCCAAGATCAAACATTAATTGATAATCCATAATGTTTCTTTTGTGGTACTTGTTGTTTCCATGTATTTAACTTTAATGGTAGAAAGGGCAACATTGGATTGCTTCTTAGATTGCCAAAAAAAAAGTCCATTGGCATGTTGAAACAAATAACCAGTGATAGATCGACAATTATCAACGTCACTAGCCCAATTGGAATCACACCAACCTATAAATGACACTGTTGGAAAATGAAAATAAATAATGCCAAGGCTAGGGTAAGTGTATTCTTAATGTGTTGTAAAACCTTTTGGGCAACAACCCAATGTTCCTTTCCGAAATTAATATTCATGAATTGAAAACTATGAGACATTCAAGCAAGGTTGGGCCTTGTGCACACCATAACATGCATGAGGCTTTCAACAACACTCTTGTATGGAATGTCCTTCATGGCAATTACATTTTTAGCAATAATGCGGGCCATACTTTTGTTAAATTAAAATATTACTTGAAATGGAATAGTCATAAGATGGCATGAATCCATTTAAAAATCAGGCCAATATGTCATTGAGATATTTTTCTTGGGATATTATATATTTAAAAAAATTCTATTTCGTTTAACTTGGGTACCAAGACAATAAATGTAATTTGGATGTAACCTTCATGAAAAGTCACAAAATATATTATAGGGAAGGAATGTTGTCTCCTCCCAAAGGTTGTAAGCCATGTAAATCTTGAGCTTGAGTTTGTCCCTATTAAATCCACTGCACCATTTGCTTCCAACTTGCATTAATCATCCTCTTTGTTTGCTTGTGCAAGTTCATTTCATATTGAATTCATTCTTGTGGGTTTTGTTTTAATCCCATCCTAAAGCTCTAGCATGCCTTCCTATCCCACAAGTGCTACAAACTAAAGAGCATGCCCCAATTCCTCTTTTTTATGTTGTTTCATTCTAGGACCCACATTTGGGTCTCTCAAGGAATTTAGGGGGTGTGTTAGGTTAAATGATTGTTCATTAGGATAGTGTCATCAACATACAAGCCTATGAACAAAAATGTTACACTAGTTTGTCGAACATTGGTGTCGATTTGATTCTTGGTGAAACTAATCCCTAATATAAAAGAATCCATTCATTCATACCATACATGAGGAGATTGCTTAAAACCATATAAAATGTGTAAGAATCAACATACTTTATTTTCAAAACCTTTTTGTATATAGCCTTTAGGTTGTTGCATGAATATTTCTTCATGCAAAGTGCCATTTAAAAAATCCACATGAACATCCATTTGGTGAATTTCAAGATCCAAAGTTGATGCAAAGGAAAATAATATTCGAAGATAAGTCAATTTAACCATTGGACTAAAAGTTTCACAATAGTTAATTTTGAGCTCTTGAGAAAATCCTTAAGCCAAAAGGATGGACCCATCAACATTGTATTTATTTTAATATCCACTTACAACTTATTGGAGACCAATGTGAAGGTAAATTATCCAAATATCAAATATTATTCCAAAGTAAAAAATGATATTCCTAGAGATCCCATTATTAGAGGAATGGGTACGACAAGGGGGATCATAATACGTTTGTCAATTTCAAAATCAAGAGGCATAAAACCTTCATTTTGTCCTTCTATTGGGTCATAAACATATACATCAATTATGGGTTCCCCTTCTTTCAAAACCATGATAACTTCATTAAAAATCACATCTCTTATGAAAATAACATTTTTCTTTGTTTTGTCATAAAGGCAATAGGCTTTATTTGTGACCTTTTATTTCCACATAACCCAAAAAAATGCATTTATGGGCCTTCATCTCCAATTTTTGGTGGAGTTCTTTAGGAATGTGGGCATACCTTAGACAACCAAATTGTTTTTGCTCATGTTCAGTTTGATACCATATGAAGCTTCATATGGTGTTTGATCTTATAATACTAATACATTAATTTTTTGTTTTGAATAAAATAGGTTTTAGATATCACTTCACCCCAAAACCCATTAAATAATTTTGCATGGTTCAACATAGATTGGACACTTTCAATCAAAATTTATTTTCTTTGTTTGACCATCCCATTTTATTTTAAAGTGAAAGGCAATGTGAATTGCCAAAAGATTCCATTTACTTCACAAAATTGTTGAAACTCTTTACTAACGAAATTCACCACCATTATCCATTCGAAATTATTATTATTATTTATAGTTTGATTTTCCACCATGGCTTTGAATATTTGAGAATCTTCAAAAACTTGGACTTATATTTCAAAAAATATATCGTGATGAATTTAAAGTAATCATCAATAAAGGTCATGAAATATTTAGCACCACCAAAAGTTGCCATTTGCATTGGTCCATAAACATTAGAATGGATAAGTCCTAAAATTGCTTTTACTTTTTTTCCACTAGTAGAAAAACCCGGTTTTGCAACTTGTTTTAAGCGACTAAAAGTGTTGTTTACGATTGGGTATGTAGTTTTTGTTGGTTTCCATACAAGCAATTTCAATAAAATGGTAATGTAAAAATAAAATCATTTATTCCATTAACCATTTTTTTCATTTTCATCAACTTCAATGTTTGCATATTACAATGACCAAATCTTAAGTGCCACTTTATTGCAATTCGATCACACCCATTTTTTATTTGTGTAAAATTGAAAACATGGTCTTCATTTTTAATTCCTTTACCAATTGGGTACAAGGATCCTTCCTTCATGCATTCAATATGGATGTGCATTTGGCCTAGTTGTTGTGAAGTAATGACACATTTGTCTTTTGTAAATTCAAATTTAAAACCATTTTGGGTTAATTTGCCCACGAACATTTTAATTTTCAATAATCCCAATACATGTAATATGTGTTAAACTTTTTTTTTTGATCCAAAATTCAATTGGATTAGCATGTTTCCAACATCAGTTGCTTCTTGAATATTGTCATCACAAAAATACACCATTGTTGGATTGGTAAATTCATTATAAGATATGAACCACTCCCAATTTGATGTCATGTGTTCCATTGCTCTGAAGTTTAAATACCACACGTCAAATGGTAATTGACCATTCACTAAACATAATGTAAACAATTGTGAGATTTCATTTACGACATTACATGGGGTGTGATTTATGACTTGACTTGGTGTATTATTGGCCCCACAATTTTGGGTGTCATTTACAACAAAGTTTGCTTGTGTTTTAAAGATTCCCTTTGTTCAATCTGCAATGTGGAAACAACATTCCTTGGCATGGTGATTTGGTTTTTAACAAACATGGCCCCTTTTTCTTACTTTGAGTATTGTGATTTTGGGAGTTCAAATTGGATTGTTTTCCATCATCACTTGGATGAGTTTTTCCCCACTATGTTTTACATGGTTTTTTTGTATTATTTGTTTTATAATTACCATAAAATGTTGTCATTGAATTTGAAGATGTAACTCCTAGTACTGCTTCTTCATTTTTTAATGCATTACACAACTGATCAAAAGTCAAATTGGGTTGATTACCCACCAAACTTACATGACTTTGGTAAGGAACATAATAATTGAAGGGTGATTTCATCATCAAAGTATATAACTTTGGCTCCTATTAAATGAATTCTTAGACTTAATTTATTTCCAAGAAATATGTGTTATTTCCATCATCTTTCATTTCAAGTTTGGAAAAAAAAAATCTAAGACAACAATTGTTGTCTTGTCCAAATGTTCATACATTAATTTAAAGGCAGCCCACACTACCTTGGCAATTTTATGTGGTTTAGTTGGTTCTATTTGGGCATCCCTTAAATTAAGAACAATGTCAAACTTAACCTTATTGTTTCTTAGCTTCCATGCCTTTTGTGTGGTAAGATTTGTAACATCCATATTAAGTTCCATGCCATCAATTAAAGGTATTAAATCATCATTAAAAAAATTAATATTCTAGATTGAATGATTAGTCCCATTCTATTTCTCAACTTTGTACACTTTGATTAAGTTGTGATATTATTGACATTGTTGCTCTTAATTTGAAAAACAATTTGACTCTCCTTTTATATATATATCATAAAATATTTATCAATCCAACATGTTCAATGTGATAAGAAATTTTTCTTTCACATTGCTATCAATTTTTTATTGTGTTGAATTGATCATTGAGTTTGATTTTTGACATTGAATCATGTATGAAACTTATTAAAATCACCATCCTATAATTTAATAGAATGATCTTCTTTTCTACATACTTCTTTTCCTTGAACTTTTTTTTAATGATTAACTAGGGTCTAATACCATATTAAGATATTTAACAATCAAACAAAAAACTTACGATACCAAAAATTGAATGTTATAGACTTATGAAACTTATGCTTTCAAAAGTGAAAATCTAAAAATCAAGGTACTAGATGTCACAACTAGTCACAAGTAAATGAATATAGTAGGGATGAAATAATGAAGTGAAGTTTCATCCATTTAGTTTTCCTACAACAGGGCTTTTTGTGAAAATTTGTGGGGGAATTGTTTTGAGAAACCTAAAGCTTGATCCACAATAGTGAAACTAGAAGAAATTACATCAGTTTTTCAAGGTTACTTAATTTCACCTAGCTATTCAACTGAAAGAGAATACAATCATACAAGATTGGACTCCAAACCATGGCAACCAATTTCAAAATTGATACAAAACAAAACAATCAAAGGTTTCATTTCAAGGAAAGGACAAAGATGTACATAGGCTTGTGCCATCATGGGTCCAAAGGAAAATGTTTAATTAAACATGTTTTGGTTGATTATTGTGGAAGATTTATTAATGAAAGTGTGGAGATGATAGATTTTTCTCCTAGAAGAATGCAAACTATGCCATTCAAGGGAATTAAAAGATAAAGAGCACCTTTTCTAGAAAATTCACAAAAGTGGCAAAAGTTTGGGACAAACTTAGATGGTTGAAAGACTCAAAAGGCCTACATCAAATGTTCAATACTTGGGAGCAAATCATTAGTGGGGACTTAAGCCCACCCAACCAAATAAACACACACCCAGCCTAGGTAGCCAACATTGAAGCAACCCCACAATCAACCATGAGACACCATGAGAGATTCTTTAAGTGTTATTGGCACACTTGGTGCTAGAGATGCAAAAATGACTTGAAGGAAGAAAGGTTCCACATTGGTTAGATTCTCTTCAAAAGTTGGCAACTTATAATTAGGGTGGTGCACATGGAAATTTTGAAGGAGTTATGTCACCATCAAGGAAACCACTAAAAAAAAGATGGAATAAAAACTCGTCTCCATTTGGACAATAGGGAATAGTGAAGTGAAATTTCATAACCCTTCCTATTATCTTACCCCAAGAATTGGCCTCTACGAACCGCCCACCCCTCCAAATGTAAACACACACTACAATCCCATGCATAGACTCAACAAATTGCAAGATTGTTTTAAAGAGGAATATAGTTTGGAAACTGCAATAGAGGGTTTGTTTAAAATTGTCAACGAATACATCAATAATAAGAATCACATCGACTTTAGCCACATTAGCCTAACTATACAATCCAACTACGAAAATCTCAAGTAAGGAGAACATACCTTGAGAAGGGAATAATATTAAGATGTACTAGCAATCATAAAAATTTGACCAACTCAAGTTTCAAGTAGCCTCCAACTAGCCAAGCTCTACTCTTTTTTCTTAGTAGGCTCTAAGGACCTTGGACCTTACATTGCTCCCAACAAACTAGGGCATTTGGGCTATCCACTATCTTAACTACACATTGTTATAACCAATCATGATGTAACCAACAACAAAAAAAAACCTTTGATTAGTCAAACTTTGCACATTTCTCCCTAGTAGGGTAGACCAACAAAACCCACTCATTGGAGAAAAATCTTTGGAAGGAACATAAGACCTAGCATAATGAATGCTATCATTGAAACTTTGGAGGACCTTTGAGAAGAGAAAAAACTAGAGAAATTCCATACTTTGACAACTCACTAAAGGAATAGATGCTTAAATGTAAATCTCTTATGGAAAGTTTTAGGGATCGCAACCCCTCCAAGTTGCTTGAAAACTTAGTAAATAAGAAATTCTTGACTTCTTACCCCCATACTTGAAGGATATATTTATAATTCCCCTAATTTATTTCCCATTCCAATCAACTTGAGGACACCCCCAACCCTTGTTTAAATGGGTCTTCCACTATTGGTCCCCTTTCCAAACAAAACCTTGGGTCCTAGTTCATTACCCTTTCAAAGGCTTGTTTTCACCCAATCTTAAAGGTGTTTTGTAGTACACATTCAATTAATTATCTTCATGCTTTAATGGATTTTTCTAGTTGAGTTTCACCCTACTTGGTTTGGTGTTGCTTTGTATTTTGTTACTTAATTAAACCTCAACAATATTGTCTTTCAACTAGTTGACAATTAGTATGTTTCCTTAAACTAGGCCAAGTTGAAATCTAGTTGCCTTCAAATCTAATTTCATTGTGGGTTTCATTAAATAATACCTAGGTTTTGATAATGCAAGAGAATATTCAAGATATAACTTATGGAAGACCTAGATTTTCCTACAATATTTATGCATTGTCTTGTTGATAACGCACACCCAATTTCTATTATCTTTCAGTCATTGGTGAATCATGGTTATTGTTAGTTTCACTATTCATTTATTAATTAGTTATTCATTCAATTTTCTTTGAGTATTTTCATGCAATGCAATATTTTACAAATAGGATTTACTAATCTTTTAATACAAATAGCATTAGACACTTGGTTCAATAGTTTAATTTGTAGATAATATTTCCTTCAAATAACATTAGATAGATTAATGAATCATTTTTCCTAGATTAAACTTGTTGACTTTTCTTTAAATTGAATGCTTATTCTTGTTACCTTTCATTTGTTTTTAATATATCAAGTTTTCATTGTACGAGAATGACAAAGTCTTGCAAGGGAATATTATTATTTATAGGTATCATTTTGTATTATCATGGGTATAAGGTTACATTAAGAGACAATTTATAAGACCAAGGGGCTGCATGAGTGTTTGATACCTTTTTTTTATCAAGATATATTATATCATCGTTATGGACTTATATTGTTTGAAAGTTTCATTATGTCTATAAGTCTAGAAACTCTTTCTCAACATAACAAGTTAGAAGGATCTTCTAACTATGCCATCTGAAAATTTCAAATTCAAAGCATCCTTGAAAAAAAAGACCTATGGCACCTAGTTGAACTTAAAATTCCAAGGTCCAATGTTTTCAAGTCAAGTGGTTTGATTGAAATTGGTATGATTTTTCTTGAGAGATGAAAATCTAAGAAGGCAAAAGCAATTTTTTTTCCATTCTTAATTTTTCAATGAAGGATCAAATCATTTGGCATATTCTCTTTGCTAGAAATCTAAGAGAATGTTGGGATATTCTTTAGCATTTTTTGAGATAAAAAAACAATGTTAGAAGATTATTTATCATAATTCATTTTTGTAATCTAAAAATGGAAGAAGGGTCAAAAGTTAGTGATTTCATGAGAACTGTCAAAGAAATCCTCAATGAACTAGTTAAGTTTGATGATAATACTTTAGACAACATGGTTTTAAAACAAGTGAATAATGTTCTATTAGAGAGTTTTGACACCTTTGTACATGTCATATTCAATGAAAAAGATGCCAACTCTAGAAGATCTATTTGGACACATGCAACTAGAGGAGAATTATAACCATAATCATGCTAAACTTAACGATGAAAAAACTCTTATACTAAAAATTTGACAATACCTATGTGCTTATAGATTTTACAACTACAATTGTTATAATCAAAGACCAAAAAGGCAAATGCAACAAAAGTGGTAGGGAAGGTCATTGGGTTCATGATTGTAACATTCCTTTGGCCAACACTGAACCAAATTAGAAGGGGAAGCAAGTTCTAGCGTTCAAAGAATATAACCATGGAAAAAATCAAAGTGTCACCATTGAAAACCTAGCTGTCGTTATCATTAAGGGGGTAGGTTGATTACATTGTTTTGGATGAACAAGACATTAAGGATAAGGCTTGATCATTAGACATTAGAGGTTTAAATTTTGAGTTCTTGTTTAGTTTTGAATCATGTTGATGGTGACTTGAATATTACCTAAAGGTGGGAGTTCTAAAACAATGATTTCATTCTTAAACACACAATGGAAGTAAGGAGAGATGTAGGTACTTTGTAGCAAAAACTACAAACTTTGTTTTTTATATACCATAGATTTAATCTTGTTGTTTGATTTTATTTCCATAGAATATGGAATTTTTGTAGTATTTTGATTGAAATTTTTAGTGAACAAGAAAAGTATAAACTTTTGTAGTGATTTTCCTATTCATATTGTTGTGTGAATTCTTTGCAATATATATTAAAAAAGGAAATGAAGTGTAATTTTTGTTTCCAAGTTTTCTACATCTATATCTTGAAGTATAGATTTTGGTTATATGAAATAACCATGAATATGGTGTTTTAATGAATTGTAAAGGCAAGTGTGTTTAGAATCAAAATAGGAATTGTGAATGCGTGCATATTGTAGTGCAAATTTATTGTTACAATAAGTGTGGAATAGGTATGTAGGGATTTAATCGACATCTACTAACTATTAACATTTTTTATGTTACATTCATAACACTTGCGCTTGAATTAGAAGATAACACTTGGATCTTAGACACTAAAGCACCCAAACATGTTATTGGTAATGTTAATCTTTTAGACCAAATTACACTTATAGAATCAAAACATGTTAAATATGCAATAGGACATTTTCATGTTATACATAGAAAAGGCGACCTTTGTTTATTGTTCCCAAATGGCAAAATAAACATCATCGAGGTTTTTTATGTCTTAACTTTTAAAATAAATCTTTTTTTAATAGGTAGAATATCAAACTAAAGTTTCATCACATTATCTAATTCAAATGTTTGTTCAAATCTCCAAATGCAAACCTATGTAACAATAGTTGTTCAAGGCTTTAGAGATAAGTCTGAAGGTCAAGTTACATTCTCTTTTTAGATTCCTAACAAGTTTTTACTATGAATGTTAATATAATGGATAATAGTGACCAAACAACTTTGTCGTGGCATCATCAAATGGGCCATTTAAAATTTCAAAATTTGTGTCATCTCTCAAAGGGATCATCATTGACATACTCAAGCTACCCTTAATTATGTGAATTTGTGAAAGTTGTCAACTAGGCAAACAATTTAAACAATCATTTCCCAAGCGTTTTAAATCATGAGCTTCCCACCCATTTGAATTCGTTCACACTAATATTTGTGATCCTTTGAAAAAAAAAAATCTTTCTAGAGAAAAATAGTTTATGACCTTTATAGATGATTACAATAGAAAAACATGTTCGTACAAATTTTAAAAACCAAAAGTGGGACCTTATTTAAATTCATGAATTTCAAAGCTCTTGTTGGAAAACAAACTAATGAATACATGGAAGCATTACATTTAGATCATGGCTGTGAATACTTTTACATGATTCCAAAACATTTTGTGAACAACATGGCATTCAACAACTCATTCAATTAAAGTCTCCCCAACAAAATGGGTTGGTTGAATGGAAAAACCACAAGTTGATGCAAGAATATGATGCATGGTGCTAGTTAGCAACTCTCCTAAGTTTCTATGGGTAGAAACATTTAACATTAATAACTTTTTGGTGAATCAATCACTAATTAAAATCAATTTTAGCATAATTCCAAAAGAAAAAATCACGAGTACAAAATTTGAATGTCAAATCTCAATTTTTTTGTTACAATGTGTATGTTTATGTCTTAAAGGATGAAAGAAATAAATTGGATCTAAAAAAATTTAAATTTGTTTTCTTGGGTTACAATTCAAATACCAAAGGATTGAACTACTACTACCTATGTACACATATAATCATCATCACTCAAGGTGTTAAATTTGATGAATCGAATCTTTCTAGTTTCAAATATTTTCCTACACCAAATATTGATCCTTTTGCATCAATTTTTTATTTCAACAATTTTGATCTTGAACTTTCTAATTCTTTTGTAAAACTAATGAAATGCTTGTTACTAACCCATAACAAGGCAATGAAGCTCCTATGATTGATCTAGACCAAAATAATAATTCAACTCTTATGGTCAATCTAAACTAAAGTAGTAGAAGTCTTGTGAGTGCTTTTGAAAAGGACATTATGAACCAAGTAGGATGATCATTACATGATGAAGTGGGCCAATCATCATATGGTCAAACACAACCACAATTTCTTACAAGTTCAAATGTAGCACAAGATGTAGTGCTTGCTAGGACAACTTTGGTTGTTCCTATAATAAAATTTCATCTCACAAGACAAAGACCACTTCATTTGGAAGATATTTTAAAGGTGGCAAAAGTACAAGAACTAGTGAATTTTCACAAAGTTGTTCAAGATCCAAGATGAGAGTTACTATGGAGAAAGAGATGAGTTTGATTGACAAAAATGACACTTGAACACTTATAGACTTGCCAAAAGGAAAAGCTTTCATTTTAGCCAAATGGGTTCTCGAAGTTAAGAAAGTTCCAAGAGGAGAAGTTGATACCTCAAAGGCAAGGCTTGTTGCATGTAGTTTTGAACAAAAGGTTGGAATCAACTACAAAGAAATATTTTGTCTAATAGTAAAATGGCCAACCCTTAAAACCTTGATTGTTCTTGCAACTTCCAATGATTGGAAACAATATCATTTGGATGTGAAAACAACTTTTAAAAATAATGATCTCAATGAAAAAATCTTCATGTATCAACCTAAAGGTTTCATATTGCCATGAAACGAATCTAAGGTTTGTAAGCAATCAACAAACCTCTTGATGGTTTCAAACAAGCTGTTAGGGCTAGGTATGAAAATATAGACTCTTACCTAAAAGATCAAAGATTAAACAAAAACAATGTTGATAAAAAATTCTATTAGATAATAGAGGATAACATAATTATAATCCTAATGTTATATGTCGATGATCTTTTGATAGTTGGCAACCATGTTCAAAAAATAGAATGGATCAAACAACTTCATAAGAAGTTTGATATGTCTGATCTATGACAAATGAGATATTACCTACACAAAGTTTGTGCATTTAGAAAACTTTTTATGACCCATGAAGATAAATTAACAAATTAAAAAATAAAATCAACATGGATAAATGTAATCCATGTGTAGTCCCATGTGTGAAAATGTGAAGCTTGTAGCAAACATGAGTTCAAAAGAAGTAGATCCTACATTCTATAAAAAATATTTGGGAAATTCATTTCATCTTACCATAAGGGTGTAAACAAGATACAATTAGCCAACATGATTACTTTATAAAAAAATTGCATGTCTTTTTTCCATTTTTCTTTTTTTCATGTGAATGAATTTTGGAACAAGCTTTTTACAATTTGATATAATAGATGCTTATAGTTGTCCCAGTACATGACATGTTTTTTTGTTTATTGTTTTTGAAAAAATATGAATTTTTGAAAGTGTCTTACTTCCTTGTAATTTTAATGTTATGTTTATAAAAATGATAACAATTTCATATCATAACCAATTTTTTTTTTTTTACATATTTAGGTTTAAAAAAATAAGTTACAACTTTTTTTTAACACATCATGTAGATTATACCTCATTTATATGTGGTAAAGAACTTTCAAATTTTTAAAATTTTGGATCAATTTTGGAAAGTTCTTTAAACTTTTCATGTTTTAAAATTCCACATATTTTAGGGTATGAATGTTTTTTCAAGTGAGTAATAGGTCTTTATCCTCTTAAAATTTTCCCATCAAATGTATTTTTATTATACGAATCCTTTTGATAGTCCTTTGCAAAATTGATTATTATTTGACGGCATAGGTGTTCACTTTTAGAGGTCATAAATCAAAACTTAAACTTCAAATTTTATCAAATGGATTTTTGGTTTTAATTTTTTGATATTTATATGAATGAAAAATCAACAACTTGCCATGATTACCATGACTTTAAATGAAAAAAATATCCAATTTTGATTGTTTTCTTTGCAATTTGATGCCCTTTTTGGCTCATTGGATTGTGACTACACCCATAATTAGACCTGATACTTCATATTATGTTAGAGTGGTAAGTCAATTCATGAATTGACTTCAAACACCTCACATAGTTGTTGTCAAAAAAATGTTAAAATACTCATGGGGAATGATTGAATATGGTGTTCATTTCACAATTGAAATAAGGAATGAAATAATTAACTTCACATATGTAGATTGGGTAGGTGATGTTGAAAGTTGATGATCAACTTTTGGATATGTTTTCAAGTTTGGAAAAATTCCAAATATGTGGTGTTCAAAATGACAATTTAGAGTATAGTTCTTTCTTCAACAAAAATAGAATACCACATATTAGTTGAAGGTGCAAATGAAGCCATTTGGCTTAAAACTTTATCAAGTGAATTGGGATTTCAAATGACGAACCAACATAAATCTTGTGTGATAATATGAATGCATTCAAGATTGTAAATAATCCAATCTTCCATGTTAGCACCAAACACATAAAGACTCATTATCCTTTTATTAAGGAAAACGTTTTTAGAAGAGACATTGACTTGGCTCACATTTTGCTGAATGAACAAATAACATATATCTTGACCAAACTTCTTGGTTAAGGTCAAATTTCAAGATCTCAAAAACAAGCTAGGAGTTACATCTATTACTAATCATGTTATGATCAAAGTTGGTTAGAACAATGATTTATATATCATGACAAAATACATGGGTGTGAGAGGAGGTGTTGATAATGCACACCCATGCGTAGTCTCCTACATTATTTTTATTATCTTTTGGTCATCAATGGTAACTATGGTCATTGTTTATTTCACCATTTGTTTAATTAGTTCATTTAATTTTCTTTGAATACTATTGTGCAACCCAATAGTTTACAGAAAAGATTAACTAATTTTTCCTTACATATAGGATTAAATAAGATTAGTGGGTTATTTTTCCTAGATTGGATTGTTGATCTCTCTTCAAATTGGTTCCTTATTCTTGTTGCCATTCACTTGTTTTTAATATATCAAGCTTTCATACCCTATATATGCATTGTTTAGGGGGAGAACCCCACTTGACTCAAATGCTAACTTTTTCCTTCACATATGGCCTTGTGAAAATGCCATCCCAACAATCACACGAGTCCTCATCAAAATAATGTCAATTTACTACTCTTCCAAGATGGAATTGTGGCTTTGTGACATTAACACACAAACTGAAAAAACTTCTTTGTAAGGTCTAGACATCATCATTGAACAAATGAATGTACATAGCTATAATCATCAATTTCCAAATGGGTTCTTCAAAATTAATCTTCAATTTCATGGAATCCTCAAGGTAGATAGGCTAATGAGTGAGCACTTAAGTTGTTAGAGAGCTAGCGTTTGTTCTCCTATCACTTTCCATCCTTGAGGTTTATAAGGTCACCCCTTTCACCATTTACATGCCTCCATTTGGGTTTGAAACATGCAAGATAACATTTTGGGGGGGGGGCGGGGGAGAGAAAAATAGTCCAATCTCTTATGAACACATATCCTTCCATGTGCAACTGATTGATTGAATCCTATTATTAGACATGCCAAACTTCATACATAAATAATATGCCTTCTATTACTAAACAATATGAACTTTATTCCAAACAACTTTATTTCCATGAACAAACACAGTTGCACAAGCTTGATTTGCTCTTCAAAAAGTGAAAAATAGGTGGTAGAAATGCCAAAAGTTAATTTTTTTTCCTCATGTGTGATTATCAATTGCCAAACACAATGAAACAAATGAACGGATGGAATGTTTTGGAATAGGTGAGTTTTGAAGGCCATTGATGAACATAAAAACCCCAACCACAAATTTTAAGAATCAGTTGTTTGGTTACGGGGTATCACTAAATGGTTACCAGTTGAGAAGTGTTTGCTAACATGTCGTCTTCTAAACTGTTTGGGTGTTCACTCACCCAAGGGTGTTTGGTGACATGTGGTTCTATCCTAGATTCAATAGATGTTGGTGCAGGGTATAACTAGTTATACACAGTCTCATGTATATGTTTGCACCTGTTGCTCCAAAATGATATAATTATAATTAGACCGTTGTTTCAGAATTTTAAATCAGAAGAAGCTGCAGTAAACATCATACGCTGGAAAACAATAACTAGGCTAGAATAGGGGGTAATAAAATACAGGGTATAAAGCCCCAAAGCTGCATCAAGACCAAGAAGTACCTAGCATTGATGGCAAAAGCCAAGTTGTTGCTGATTCATTAAACTTTTCTACTGGGAATCACGGTTGATGTTACTCACAATAAGCAACCAAACTGCAACTCAACCCAAGTCAACTTGTAGTTTTGGGTTGAGTCAATTAAGAACATCTTGGGAACATCTAAATGTGCAACCATCTCCGACCAAGTCCGAGATTCTTAGTGACAATCAAACTACACTAGTTTCGTCCTTGATTGTCACTAACAATCTAACTCTTTGGTAATCCATCTACTACTACAACCCATTGAGTTTGAATTTGGGTTATATCATTCCAGAACATAAAAACATCGAAAACATCTTTCAAAAGAGTGAGACTGTGAGGTAGTGCAATGCTAGATCCCCCTCCCTTGTTGCCTTCAATAACACCAAAACTCTTCTCAACAGTTTTCACATGGATTTTCCTAGCTTTCAATAGCTGCTTGTAGAGAGCTCTCAAGCCTTATGAAGACCATGACTACTAGTGTTGTCATAACTGCAGGTGGTCAAGGAGCAGTGTTTCATGGCACAGTGCTAGGTCCCAGGAGCTGTCATTTGATGGGGATTACCAGCAATGCCTTCAACACAGCCCACACAAGCAATGGAAAAATGAGCCCAAGTGCAAATGCTACTTTCAGCAACATTGTGAGCATCAGTAGTCTCAACAATTCCTTCACCAACAATTTTGGGAATACTCTCCCCTCTGGTGGGTTCTCGGATGGCTTTGCCAATACTTCCTTGAGCAGAGTCCTTTCAGGAAAAGAGGGGAACAACTTGTTGTTGCTACTGAACACAGAGCAAGGTACAGAATTGGATCCTAAGCTAGCTGTGTATTTCCATCTTGGCTCCCACCACTCAGATCAAGACACAGAAGTGCAGTAGGAAGACTTGCCTCACCCAAAATCAAATTCCCTCCACATGTACTCACATCAACCTCAAATGATTCTTCCCTAGACATGCTGGGTGAAGACAGCCCCAACTTCAAAGCCAAACAGATACAACTGCCAACTTTCAGGTCCAAAGAAATCACAGTTGTAGGGAAAAGTGCAAGCCATAATTCATGGTCGGATGACTTAGGATTAGATGGAGATCAAGACAATGCAAAAGACAAGGACCACCTTGATGAAAATGGTTCAGATGCAGTCTATGAGACAAATGAAACCTTGGGCATGGAGGGAGCTGACCATGACATTGTGTTTGGTGAAAAGTGCAAGAGAAAGAAAGAAAGGTCCACCTGTCAAAAATTTCATGGCAGGACAGAGTCACCAAGAGAAGCTCAATGATTGCCTTTGCATGTGACAATCCATGGTGCCAAAACTCACAAAGGTATACAATAGCTGCAACTGCTTCACAGTTGGAATTTGTTCTCTGATCCTCCTCCTCCATCTTTATGGCAGAAACTTGTTTTCTGATATCCCTCTTCATCATTCCCTGATCCCTCCTGGTCTCCTGTTGTATTCAACTTCCCTCCAGACTTGCAATCTACTGTCAAAAAGGAGTTCAAAATTAGGATCTCATATATATTCATTGTAATATATCTACTCTGAGATGCAATGGTTGGAGGTGAGATGATGGGCAACACAGATGGACGGGGTGCCAATACTGAGTGATGCAATTGAGCATCTGAAGGTGCTGTTGCCACACATCAACGAATTGCACACAGGGCTGGAAGCAACACAATCTGAGCAACAACTGATCATGCAACCAGGATCTACAATCGCCTGTTGAACTGTAAAGAAGGAATGCCCTAACAACTCCTCGTCCATCTCTGGCATCCAGCCTGCATGAGTGAGCACCCCAGCAAAGACCATCTTGTACTTGTTCTCCTTCTTGCTTCTTCTGCTGCTACTGCTGCTCCTGCTGTTTTTACTTCTTCTCTTGCTGCTGCTGATGTTTCTTCTTCTTCTTCTTCTGCTGCTGCTGCTGCTGCTTCTTCCTCTTCTTCTTGAGTATTCTGGACTGAAAAGTTTGCTTACAACTCCATATCAGTCTTGCATTTCCTGTCCTCTGCCTTTAAGTTTGTACCAAGCTTTAGAGTGCTGCTGCACTGATCGTGAGTGTGCAGCATAGCACCAACAATATCCAACAACCAAAAACAACAACAAAGAAGGATTTATCCCACTACTACTTTTCCCAATAGAAGGGTGGTGATGAAGGTCTATTTGAGTCTTGAGGATTCTCTGCAAGATAGATGATCCGATGATGATGATGATGATGATGATAATGCGGGTGGAGGTTAGAATTAGAGAAGCTGATGCTCTCAACATCCACATGTTCTGTGCTCATCACTGGGACTGATTCTGTCCACAATGTGTGCCCTCAATGGGTTCAGCTTGGGTGTGCTGCAGGTTGTGATCAGCTGCTTCAATAGATTTGTACTTGATGTGTTTCATGCTGAGCTATAAATTTTCAGACCTGAGAAAATCCCTACCCTCTCTGCTTTGAACAGGGCAGTGCAATTCCTTTGTCTGCACAAAAACTGATACAGATCGGGATCAGTCTTTCCTCCTCTAACCTTCTATGTACCTGTCCACAGGGTTTAGGGTTAGGTCTAAACCCTAAATCGATCACACAGGGCATCAACTTTGACATTTGCATACGATTTCCAACAACAATGCAAAGCCTGAATTGTAAGCATGAATTCTTGCAATTCTTCAGATCATGAACTAAGAAGTTATCTGCAATTAGCAGCAAGCAAAAGAGGTCAAAGTTGGACCTGATAAGATTAAAGTTCTTCTGCTGTGTACAGTGCAAATGGCAAACTGTAGACTGAATACATCACTCTAGCTCCAAGATGAGGGTTTACAGTGTTCCTTGAATTTCTGAACACACAATCTCCCCTTGAATTCTTTGTTTGAACCATCTAGAAACAGTTTCTTCTGTTTGATAATACCTGCATAGAATTTGTTTCCAGAAGCACTGAATTGGAAGTTAAGGATTTTCAAGGCAGCAAGGTCCTTGCCATTCACACTCTCATTATATTTGTTATTTTCAAGGTATCCTACCAGCCAGGAGAGGCTGAGATCAATTAAGTCACATTGGACTGCAATACAGATCCATGCTGCATGAGTACAAAACCCAAGAAGAAAACCTCTCTCCAGTTGATGATCATCACACTTTCAAGTTCTGAATAGGTAATGCACACATATCCAATTGTATCACTTGTTGCACAATGATCAGCAATCCATGACTCTTAATCATGAGCTATACAGAAGTGGACCTGTCTCAGCAGGATAATGTGTTCTTGCAGGAAGTGCATCCTGGGTGGGGAGCAATCACCAAGCCCCCAATGCATGAACCCTAGATAATGGTGACCCTGATTCAAGCACACTGGCATGCCAAGTGGCTAGCACCTATTCTAACCAAAAACATACCCAGCTACCAAAACATCACCCAGTTCTCAGTCAGGACTGGAGTGCACTCTGTGAGGATTGACAAGAGACTAAAACCACTTGAAGATGCAGAGAAGGCACCGCCAAAACAGATAGCTGTAATTTCAGCAGTGATGGATATGATAAACAAACTCATTTGACTCAACCTCTTTCTAAAATTAGCCAGTAGGCAGTAGTAGTATCACATCACTAAAGAAATCAGGACACAGAAATCTGATGGAGCCAAACTACTAACCTCCTCTACAAACCTCATGATTTCTTGAAATCCCCCTTGGGTATTCACCAGCTGTGGTGCAACTGTCAGACCATCATGTATGTCTGCCAAATCCATAGACATATATGGAGGATGATCTCTCTCTTCCACTATTTGATACCAACATACTCAACCCTGCTATTCTCCCTTCTGAAAAGCCTTGAGAACACGGTCTGCAACCTCCTGGCCAAATAGCTGAGGCATGTTGCCACTCAGATCAACTTCCACTCCCTTTGTCTTGATCTGTTCGTCTCTCTTCATCACATGGAGCTTCTCATTGTCATTGAGTTTGTGCCCCAGATGTTGGAAGGCATTCAACCAGGTGTTGAAAACATTTTTAGCAGCTGGATGCACAAGCTGTGTAATGACTGCATCCAAACCCCCTTCAGCACCTTCCCCACTGAGTTTGTATAATAGTGCAGTTGGTGACACCACGCTCCTGATGTAGAGGGCTGTGGAAAGATAGGGTTGTGCTTGCGGAGATTTCTCAAACTCCTGCTTTATGTTTTCAAGTCCAGTGCTCTCATAGAATCGTTGTAGATATTCTGGCTCTAATACAAGATCCTTGCGTGGCAAAAGATCAAGCACAAGAACCAGATTGCTCGGACCGCTCTGAATAAACTCAAATAACAGATGTGGACTATCTGCTTCCGCATTGAGCATGGCAATCAGAGTTGCAATGTTCAGAGTTCCAAAGGGAAGATTGCAATGCAGCCACGACCCCAACAGAAAGTCAATCTACACAACAAAAGAGTTCTTTCTACAATGAATGCTCAAGCTTACAACAGAAAGTCAGAACATAACAAACTCAATGCAGATCCAGAGAGAACTGCCACATGCACACCAAATGAGTCAGATGATTGGGGGGAAAAAATCCCAATTCTGTCCGGCAGATGATGAGATGCATGAGATGTAGTCACTGAAAAAACTCATGAGTTCTCACATACAAACTAGAGACAGAATGAAGAGCTACATGTTTCCAGAAGAAGAAATTGAGAAACTGAGAGAGAAGCATCCAACTATCAAGAAGAAAGATAAAAGAACTCCTCTGGAACCTGAGATAAATCAATTGAATCTAACCAACATCTTACCTTCATTGATGTGGAAGAGAAAAATTTCGCGCTGAGCATGTAATCTTGAGAGCTGATATCCTGCAGGCATCCACTACCAGACAGTTACCTATCTAGTGAGAGAGCTTCAGAGATTGTAGCAAAACAAACATACCTTAGATCCTTCCTTCCCTGCCCTCAGAGTGACAGAGCCTTCTCCATTGTCGCCTGTGAAATGCCTGACATCAGGAGCTGTAAAGCTGGGATGAATCAGAGGTTCAAGCTCACGGTCCATGCTACACGCAACGTCTTCCATCAGCGTCCGCCCCGCAGTTGACAACTTTGGAAACTGAATCCAGTTTCCAAAGCCGCCTTCTTGATGTTGCGTCTCGCTTTCCTCGCCCATCGTCGCACTCCCACTCACAATTCGCCGTCTTCTTCTTCTTCGGTCTCGTCTTCTTCCGCCTCTCAAAAAACACGATGCTCCAGAATCATACGTCGAGGCCTTCAACTCACCTTCTTCGCTGCACATAAAAGAGACGCAGTTGCGAACAGCGCCACAACCATTTCGTAAGCGTTGGTTGAGTCCACGACTCGCAAGATGCTGCTGATACGAGACGACAGAGAAGGAAGAAGAAGAAGCTGCCAGAGCCATACTGCTGGTGCGGCCGTGCATGTGTCGTCCCTGCCATAGCCACAAGAGTCAAAACTCGAGACCTTGCGAGACAGAACCGGTTTCCGAACGAGAACCTGTCTCCACACGAAAATGACTGCACGGGCGAAGAATTCAACAAGTTTATCACCGTCTCAACTCCGTTGCAAGACGATGCCATTGCTTCCAACATTGAGAGCTGGGATTTCCAAATTGCCTCAAGAACGCACATGAAATCTTTTGATCGTAACCACAACTTTGAAGATCTTTTGGTTGTATCCACAGGCTGCACTTGTAAATTAATGTAGGAAAGAGAAAATCAAACCAGGAAACGGAATGATTCAAGTCCAGACTCGCAAACATGAGAGAACAAGATCAACTTTTTACATTTGATCTGTTGTAGCCTACAATGAGTTTTTGTATTTCTTTGGTGTGTGCAACCTACTACTTTGTTCTGAAAGGCTTGGGGGGGGGTGATGTCTTGAATGTCAAGATTTGAGAATGTCGCTTGCACAATGGACAAATATGAGGTTGTCAGAGTTGTTCGATTCAAGGTGCACACTACATATTCCTTTGAAGTTTTCTTGCTTATAATGTTCACAATTTTTTATGTTGTGCATTTATGAAGTATGTCTATTTTCAATTTGTGTGTTAAATCTCAGATTTTGAACCTAAGTGTGTGAGAAAAGCTCTAGTCGAACTTCATGTTTGTGCATTGACAATTTTTCAATGCTTGCAATTGTGGTTTTTTTGGATCCAATTGCACTCAGTAAGCATTGTTGTGCTAATTGATTTTAGTGTTGAGATTTGTTTGAGAAAGGCACTAATTTGCAAATTAAAGTTGTACAAATAGTCTAAATATGTATAATCTAAATAGACTTTTTAATTGTACAACCTCAAATATGTATTCTTATCATGCTCACAATACACATTGTACATTTTTAGGGTTATATTTTCAAGTTGTGTGATTAAATTTTGGTTACGCATGCAACTAATGGGCCACGGGGGCTAATTCATGGATGAATATAATTTTTAAAATATCCATATAGGAAGATGAAGAAGATAGTACACACACATTAGTCGTAATATAGTCACAACCTTTCCCCAAATTTGGTTAAGTTGGTAAGAATTTGCAAAAGTAATCACAAATGACATATAATCACATGTAATTGTAGATAGGTTGATTGCATATTCTCAAATTTCCTCTAGTGTATGCTTAAATGGCAATGGCACCCAATTCACATATGTTGATGGAATCCACTCAATATCAACAACTACCATGGTATACATCTCCAACATTAACACCCTTGCTACCACAAATGCCACTAGAAGGAATTGCAAGAAGTAATTCAATAATAGCAAGATGTGTTGCAAACATACAAAAAACCACAATTAAAGGTCAGTTTTCACATTATTGTTTTAGCTATTTATGTATATCCCTAACGAGACAACTAGGTACTTTCTTCAAGTGAACATTCTAAACAAGCATAACAAAAGGCAAGACATCAAACAATGGACAAGGTGATACAAAGGTTGGGGATCAAAGTGGCTTCCCTTCATCATAAGGATGTGAGGCCCGTTGTGCATAGCAATCTAGATGGCAAGCCAATGGGTGGTGGTAGGAACAATTGACTAACAACCCTTAAAGCCTATATGTTGAACTTAATCCAGTAATTGATGAAATTCAAAAGCAACCAATTGAAAAGTTATAAGAAATCAAAGAAGCTTTAGAAATGGGCTTTGAATATGTAAGTCATCCCCTTGCCTTCAAGCATGTGAAAGATTCAATGACGGTTGTGTTGAAAGGGAGGTGGGGGTGGTTGAAAAAAAAAATTGAAAAATATGAAGGAAGACCATAGAATTGTTTGAAAATGCATTGGGACCAATTAAAACAAATGTTAGTGCAAGAGGAGAATGTTCAAAAGGATGCATAAATGGTACAAAACCAAGCATTTCAAAAGATTGCAAGTTGAATTGAATAATCAAGTGAATTTGATTTGGAGGAATGAATGGTAAATGCCATAATTTGTTGTAAAGTTGGTATTTTCATGTTAAAAATAAATGTTTCCAAATTTTTACTCACCTTTTCATCATGAGTGCATAAATGATTTTTCAATTTCCACTTTGTTCATATAATATTAAATCATAATAATTTGATTTGTGTTTTGTTTGTATGTGATTTAGGAGATAGAGCTAAGCAAACCACCTACATTAGATGAAATCTAAAAAGAACTTGAAGGGCAAAAATTTACAAGAGAAGAAAATAAGAGGTAGAGGTGGATGAAGTAAAAGCAAAGCAAATTTTACATTATTCACCTTTCCAATTGATATCAAACTTATAATTCATTTGCATTATATCACAAGTGGATTTATTTTTGCTACATTTTGTTGTATATAGGCCTATTATAGCCATATAAAGTATGATTAATTTTCTTAATGATGTTTGTTCTTGACCATTGGGGTCCTCTTCAAAAATCTCTTTAATTTTTATTTTTTTGGTGCATTTGTTAGTTATAGGTCTATGGTAGCCATGTGAGGTATGATTAATTTTTAAAATGATGTATGTTCTTGACCATTGGGGGCCTCTTCAAATGTGTTTTCAAATATAAAAATTTAAACTTTGTCTTCACTCATTTGGGTTTTGCATAGACCATTTATAGCTTGTTTAATCCATTGAAGGTCAATCTTGGACATTAAGGATATAAATATACACCAATATATGTCCTAATTTCATTATAGTTTGAATGAATTTGGACAAATTTACTATAGTGAAAATGT
>Ga0209208_10003283_pt1 | contig 23200 bp, 19 predicted proteins | sample S1TSphfallax_3_FD_187694 | JGI IMG/M metagenome (GOLD analysis project Ga0209208, IMG submission 187694) | Host-associated microbial communities from peat moss isolated from Minnesota, USA - S1T2_Fd - Sphagnum fallax MG (SPAdes) (version 2) | ecosystem: Host-associated > Plants > Peat moss >...
TCGACCAAACCGCGTGCCACCAACGACGGCATCGGCTTGCATTGGTGCGCCAATGCGCTGCGCTCCCTGGGCGGACGCATCTGGGCGGTCAGCGATGGCCCGGGCCGCGGCGCCTCGCTGCATGTGATTTTTCCTCTCTAGAGCTCATGAGGCTTGAACTATGGCCATTGACAATCGAGAACGCGTACGGATACTGATTGCGGACGATGAGTCCGAAGTTCGCGAGACCTATCGAAAGATCCTCATTCCGCCGGTCCCGTCGAGCGGCGCCGATCGATTCAGCGAGCTGCGCGCGCGGCTGTACGAGGGCAAGGCCGCAGGCTCTGCGAGGCCGAAGCCCAAGGCCTTCAAAGGCAATTTCGATGCCGAGTTTTGCGACTGTGCCGAGGCGGCGGTCGTGGCGGTACGAAAGTCACTCGCGGACGGCATGCCCTTCGCCATCGCATTCCTCGATATGCGCATGCCGCCCGGTCCGGATGGCGTCTGGGCGGCGACGCAGATTCGGGCGCTGGATCCGGCGATCGAAATCGTCATCTGCACGGCCTACTCCGACGTGGACGCGGGTGACATCGCCGACCTGGTGCAGCCGGAGGAGAAGCTGTCGTACATCCAAAAGCCGTTTCATCCGAACGAGATCCGGCAGATGGCGCTCTCCCTGGCGAGCAAATGGCGCGCCGAGCATCGCATCATCAAACTGGCCTATTTCGACACGTTGACCGGGCTGCCCAATCGCGAACAGGCACGCAACCGACTGACCACAGCGATCGCGGCTGCCGCGGGACGCGGCAAATCGCTGTCGGTGCTCTATCTGGATCTCGACAACTTCAAGCGGGTCAACGATTCGTTGGGGCATGGCGTCGGTGATGAACTGCTGCGCGTCGTCGCCTCCCGGCTGCGGGGATCGCTGCGGGCGGGCGATGCGGTGTGCGAGGGCGCAGCGCCGCCGGCGGGTTTGCCGGGCCATGTATCGCGCCTCGGCGGCGACGAGTTCATCGTGCTGCTGCCCGACATCGACTCCGCCGATGAGGTCGCGCAGGTGGCCGCGCGGTTGATCGAGGATCTGCGCAAACCCATCCAGCTCGGGGCCCACAGCGTCGTCATCACGCCGAGCGTCGGCATCGCCGTGTATCCCCGCGATGGGGAGGATATGGATACCCTGCTGCGTCACGCGGATCTCGCGATGTACGTGGCCAAGCGCGGCTCACCGGGCCGCTTCCAAATGTATGACTCCAGCATGAACGATACGGCGGTCAAGCGGTTCGACGTCGAGGCGAAATTGCGCGGTGCGCTCGAACGCGGCGAATTCTTTCTCCATTACCAACCCCAGTTCGACATCCTGTACGGCGGGATATCGGGCATGGAGGCGCTCTTGCGCTGGACCAACGAGGAACTCGGCTCGGTGCCGCCGTCGGTGTTCATTCCGGTGGCGGAGGAAACCGGCTTGATCCTCGATATCGGCGAGTGGGTCATGCGTACCGCCTGCCTGCAGGCCAAGGCGTGGCGGGATCAGGGCGTGCCCGCGGTGCGCATGGCCGTCAATGTCTCGGGTCTGCAATTCGCGCGCAATGACTTCCCCGCGCGCGTGGAGGCCATCATCCGCGAGACCGGCATCGATCCGGCCATGCTGGAACTGGAAATCACCGAGTCGGTGGTCATGATGGACGAGGCCGCCTCGGAGCGGACGTTCGGTCAATTGAAGGCGTTGGGCGTGTCACTCGCCATCGACGATTTCGGCACGGGCTATTCGAGCTTCGGGCGATTGAAGCAGTTCTCGGTCAACCGGCTGAAAATAGACCGCTCCTTCGTCACCAGTCTGGTGGAGTGCAACGATGATCGCGCGATCGCCAGCGCCATCATCGCGATGTCCCGGTCGCTGCGCATGAGCGTGACCGCCGAAGGCGTCGAGAGTTTTCCGCAGCTCGCCTTCCTGCAGGAGCAGACCTGTCAGGATGCACAAGGATTTCTGCTGAGCGTGCCGCTCACCGCGGACGATGCGTTGGCCTTGATGCAACGGGCGGCGACCACCGGGGCGGCCGAAGATACCGGCCGCTCCGCGCGGCTTCGAGCGCTCGTCTCATGAGGGACGGGGGATGGGCAGCGTCACATGCAGCGAGGCGCCGCGGCCCGGGCCATCGCTGACCGCCCAGATGCGTCCGCCCAGGGAGCGCAGCGCATTGGCGCACCAATGCAAGCCGATGCCGTCGTTGGTGGCACGCGGTTTGGTCGAGAAGCCGCTCTCGAACATTCGCTTCAGGTTCTCGGGCGCAATGCCGGCGCCATTGTCATTGCATTGCAGGTGCAGCTGCGGCTGACCTTGGGCCTGCTCGATGTCGGCGGTGAGCTTGAGCTTTCCCTGCGCCAAGCCCGCGGCCTGCACCGCGTCGGCGGCATTGATGATGAGATTCTGCAGCACGAGGCGCAGCACCGTGCGCGCCACGGTGACCGGGCCGACGGCACGCAGCGACTCATCGGCCTCCACGGCCAGGCGGCGCCGGCAGGCATCGGGGACGATGTCGAGCGCCTGGGAGAGCAGGTCGGGCAGGCGCACCGTTTCGAGCAGTTGGGTGGCTTCGGCGCTGCGCCGCTGTTCGGCGAGCGTGGCGGTGACGATGGCGGCCTGCCGCTCCATCACCTCGAGGTCGCCGTGCGCCTCGCCGAGCACCGTTTCGATCTCCTCGAGCCCGAGCTTGACGAACTGCGCGAGGTCCGCCTGCCGCTCCTTGGGACAGGAACCGTCCGCCAATTCGCTCGCCGCCGCCGCCACCTCCGTCGCCGGCAGGCCGGAGAGCCGCCCCGTCAACAGCGACAGACGGACGCAGAGGGGCGTCATGGCATTCCCAAGGTTGTGCATGATGCCCTTGGCCCGCTCGGCGAAGCCCGACTGGAAGGAATGCCCCTCGAGCTCACGGCGCGAATCGGCGACGCGTTCGACCATGCGATCGAACTCGCGGGCGAGCCGCGCGATCTCATCGTCGCCCTCGAAGGCGAGGCGTGCGCGAAGATCATCGCCGGTTCCCAGCATCACGGTATGGCGCCTCATGCGGGCGATCTTGGTGAGCACGACCCGATTGAGCACCACCAGCAGCAGCACCAGGATCAGGCTGGCCGCAGCCAGCAGGTACACGGTGGAATAGAGCACGGCCTGCTGACCTTGCGCGGTGATGCTGCGCGGGACGTCCACCCGCAACGTCATCAACGGAACCCCGTAGATGTCCGTGTACGGCTGCGATACCCGCGTCACGCCGGTCTCCTCGATGAGAGACGGCCGCGAAGTCACCGGACCCATCGTCACCGACGATTGCGCTTGGGTGCCGATGGCGGTGAGCTCGGACGCCGTCAGCAACCGACCCATCAGTGTCAAACCCAGCGTCTTGCCGGCACCCGACCCATTCAAAATCGGCGCCGCCGTCAACATCATCACACCGAGATTGGTTTTCACCAAGCCGCGGGCCGCCTTGCCCGAGCGCAAATTTCGGCGCCAGGGAAAGTCCTGGGGCAATGCCGACTGGCGCGCGAAATCGAGATCCAAGGGCGCACCGGAGAGGGGATCGCGCGCCGTGGAAAAAACGAATTTGCCTGCGGTGTCGACCAACACCAACATGTTGATCTTGAGCGGGGTGGTCGCCTCCGGGGTGGTGTACGTGGCGAGGAACGCCGGATTGAAGTCCTGCATGTACTGATAGAGTTCGCCCCAATTCGACCATTCCTCGCCGTTCAACTTCAGCCGTTCCAAAACGTGATCCAGTGCCAGATCCACCCGCGTCATCGCGGTGTGTGCCTCGGCTCGCTCGAGCTTGACGAAGCTCGGCATCAAGACGAACTCCTCGATCACGCCCTGCGCCGCGATCAACACGACGAACAACAGCGCCACGCTGGCGGCCACTTTGGTCCGGATGGTCATTCGCCTTACATATCAAATCGCGGAAATTGCTGCGCCGTTGGGGGGCGGCGTTTTGTCAGTCGGCGCGGACTTTCCGCTGACATTGTGACCCGCAGCGCATTTATTTTTCTCTTAACATAATCCGCTCAACGCCCACCCTCCCCCGCGCCGTCTCGCGCCGTCCCGCAGCGTCTCGCGCGTTCCCCCAAGCGTCTCGCGCGGTCCGTAGGACGAATCTCACGACAGCCGGTGCCGCGGGTGGCAGAAAGCGCGTAAACCGCCCGTTCGCTGACCCGTTCTTACTCTTAAAGAACTCGACGATGCGAGCACTCGCTCCACTCCTCGAGTTGTTGTCAGGTCGAAGACTCCAGAAGGTGACGTCATGAAAGCTCAAACGCGATTTCACAAATTTTCTTTAGGTATCGGCGCTCTTGCGTTGGTGGCGCTCGGCAGCGGCACGGCATTCGCGGAACCGCACGGCGGCGGCCACTTTGGCGGCGAGCATTTCGGTGGCGGCGGCCACTTTGGCGGCGGCGATTTCGGCCGCGTGCACCCTCTCGTTCGTGGGGGTGACTGGCACGGCGATCATGGCTGGCACGGTGGTTATGGCTGGCACGGCCCGTACGGATGGTACGGACCCGCCTGGGGCGGCCTCGCGCTGGGGCTCTCCTTCGCCGCGCTGCCGGCCTACTACGACACCTACTGGTGGGGCGGCGTGCCTTACTACTACGCGGACGGCACGTATTATTCTTGGGAACCGAACGTTGGCGAGTACGTGACGGTGGCGCCGCCGGCCGGCTTGCAGTCGCAGGTGGCGGCGCAGGCACCCGCCGAGGCGCAGGCGCCCGCGGGCACTCAGTTGATGGCGTATCCCGAGAAGGGCCAGACGCCTGAGCAGCAGGCTGCCGACAAGACCGCCTGTCAGCAATGGGCCTCCCAACAGGCCTCACCCAACAACCCGCCTGATTTAGCGCGGGCAGAGAGTGCGTGCTTGGCGGGCCGCGGCTACAGCGTCGAGTGAGCGATCGCAAGCCCGGGGGCTAGGTGCCCCGGGCTTGCGTTCCCCGCGTGATCACCCGGTCATCCGCCAGGATCTCGGCGACCTCGATCTCCGGGAGGGAATCGAGCTCCGTGTAGAGCGGGCCGAAATCGGTTTCCAAGGTTTCTCGCAGGAGTTGATCGAAGCTGTCGATCACGAAATAGTTCTGTTGAAAATCATCGATGCGGTATTTCGAGCGCATGATTCGCTTGAGATCGAATCGCAACCGATGCGGCGAATCGCTCTCGAGCGCATACACCGACTCGCTGCTCGAGGAGACGATCCCGGCGCCATAGAGCTTGAGCGCCCCCTGATCGCAGATCAGCCCGAACTCAACCGTATACCAATAGAGCCGCGCCAAACGGTGAATCGAATTGAAGCTGATTGCTCGTAAGCCCCCTTCCCCGTAGGCCTGCATGTAGTCGGCGAAAATAGGGTTGGTCAGCAGCGGCACATGGCCGAACACATCGTGGAAAACATCAGGTTCTTGAAGATAGTCGATTTGCTCGGGGGCGCGAATGAAACGCCCGGCGACGAAGCGACGCTTCGCCAGATGTTCGAAGAACACCTCGTCGGGAATCAGTCCCGGGACGGCCACCACCGACCACCCCGTCGCCCGTTCTAGCCGCTCCGACAATTCATCGAAGTCGGGAATGCCGGGCTTCGACATGCGCAGCACATCGATGCCATCGAGAAAGGCCGGAGCCACCCGCCCGGGCAGCATCGCCACCTGGCGCGCGAACAAGCGGTCCCACATCGCATGTTCCGCCGCGGAGTAGCGATGCCACTCTTGACTGATGACCCACTCACTCATCCGCGCCCAACTCCAACGCACTTTCCAAGCGGGATAGCGCACCCAGGAATCCGCGGCGCTCGGTCGGCGACAGGCAGGACAGCAACCCAGACTCGCGCGCAAGTGCGAGCGGCACCAGGTCTGCATACATCCGCTGGCCGGCGTGCGCGAGACGAAGCCGCAACTCTCGGCCGTCCGCTTCATTTGACGCCCGTTCGATGAGCTTACGCTCTTCGAGCGCAGCCACCGCCCGGCTCACCCGCGTCTTGTGCATGCGCGTGCTCGCAGCGATGTATTGCGCCGTGCAATCCACCGCTTGTCCCACGGTGACCAGCACCCGCCACTCGGGTATTTCCAGCCCGAACCGGTCGCGGTAAATGTCTGACAAATTCAAACTCACCGCGTCGGCGAGGCGGTTCAGGCGAAAGGGCACGAAATCCTCGAGCACGAGCGGTCGGGTTCGCTTGGCCTTACCCTGCATCGAGAGGACAACTCCATTGACAGTTGCGCGTGCAACTATTTAATATACTGCTCCCCACGCCGGCCGAATACAAGTTTCCCGTCACAAGAGAGCCACATCATGGCGACACCGCTGAACGATGCGTCGACGCCCGTTTGGGCCAATCCCTTGGGCACCGATGGCTTCGAATTCGTCGAATACACCGCGCCCGACACCGCCGAGCTCGGCCGGCTGTTCGAAACCATGGGCTTCAGCCGCATCGCGCGGCATCGCTCGAAGGACGTGTCGCTGTACCGCCAGGGCAACATCAACTTCGTGGTCAATGCCGAACCCAACAGCCTGGCGCAGCGTTTTGCCCGCGAGCATGGACCGAGCGCCTGTGCCATGGCGTTTCGCGTCCGCGATGCCGGAGAGGCGCTGCGCACGGCGCTCGCCGCCGGCGCACGCGAGGTCAAGGGCACCGTAGGTCCCATGGAGCTCAACATCCCGGCCATCGAGGGTATCGGCGGCAGCCTGATCTACCTGGTCGACCGGCACACCGGCCCGTCGATCTATGATATCGACTTCGTCGCCGAACCCGGCTTCGCCGTCGGCTCGGGCGTCTCTGCTGGCTCGGGCGTATCCGCTGGCTCCGGCATCGCCGCTGGCTCCGGCGCTCTCTCCCGTCCTGTGGGCGCAGGGCTGCTCGAGATCGACCATCTCACCCACAATGTGGCGAAGGGGCGCATGGACTACTTCTATGACTTCTACCATCGCGTCTTCAACTTCCGTGAGCATCAATACTTCGATATCACCGGCGAGTACACCGGCCTCACCAGCCGCGCGCTGTCGGCGCCGTGCGGCAAGATCCGCATCCCCATCAACGAGTCGAAGTACGAGGAAGGCACCGGGCAACTCGATCAGATCCAGGAGTTCATCCAGCAATATCGTGGCGAAGGCATTCAGCATGTGGCCTTGCGCACCGACGACATCCTGAAGACCTGGGATCAGCTGCGTGCCGCGGGACTCAAATTCATGACACCGCCGCCCGACACGTATTATGAAATGCTCGAGGAGCGCGTCCCGGGCCACGGAATGGAGATCGCCGAGCTGCAGCGGCGCGGCATTCTGCTCGACGGCGCGAAGGGGCGCTTTCTGCTGCAAATCTTCACGGAGACGCTCATCGGTCCGATCTTCTTCGAGATCATCGACCGGCGGGGCGACGACGGTTTCGGCCAGGGTAACTTCCGTGCGTTGTTCGTCAGCATGGAGCGCGACCAGCTGCGCCGCGGAGTCTTGAAGGCGCCCGCCCCTTGAGTGGCCTTCGCTACCAACCCGGCTTCTGCAATGACCTGAGCACCGAAGCCCTCCCCGGTGCGTTGCCTGAATTTCGCAACTCACCGCAACGCTGCCCCTACGGCTTGTACGCCGAGCAATTCTCGGGAACGGCGTTCACGGTGCCGCGCCATGCGAGCCGGCGTTCATGGCTGTACCGGATCCGCCCGTCCGCCCTGCATGGCACGTATCGACGGGTCGCCGCCCGCGACTCGAGCTCCGTGGTCGACCCGAGCCTGGCCACGCCCAATCGGCTGCGCTGGAGCCCGTTGCCAATTCCCACGGAGCCCGTTGATTTTGTCGAAGGGCTGTTGACCATCGGCGGCACGCACACGACTCCCGCCCAGGCCGGCTGCGCCATCCACTGGTATGTCGCCAATCGCAGCATGCATGATCGTTTTTTCAGCAATTCCGACGGCGAAATGCTCATCGTTCCCCAGTGCGGCCGGCTGCGCCTCGCGACCGAACTCGGGCTCATCGACTTGGAACCTCTGGAAATCGCCGTGATTCCCCGCGGCCTCAAATTCAGAGTGGAACTTCAAGATGCGGCCGCGCGCGGCTATGTGTGCGAGAACTTCGGTGCCGCCTTCCGCCTGCCCGATTTGGGCCCGATTGGATCGAATGGCCTCGCACGTTCGCGCGACTTTCAAACCCCCGTTGCCGCCTTCGAGGATGTCGAGGGCCACTTTGAACTGCTCACCAAGTTTGCAGGCTCCCTCTGGTCGGCGTCCATCGATCACTCGCCGCTCGATGTGGTCGCCTGGCATGGCACCAACGCACCGTACAAATATGATCTTCGCCGCTTCAATGTCTTGGGCTCGGTGAGCTACGACCATCCCGATCCGTCGATCTTCCTGGTGCTGCAATCCCCGAGCGACACCCCCGGCGTCGATGAGGTGGATTTCGTGATCTTCCCGCCCCGCTGGCTCACCATGACAGACACGTTTCGGCCGCCCTGGTTTCACCGTAATGTCGCCAGCGAATTCATGGGACTGATCGAGGGCAAGTACGATGCGAAGGAGGCGGGGTTCCTGCCGGGCGGCGCATCGCTGCACAACTGCATGACCGCGCACGGCCCCGATGCCGCCACGGTCGACAAGGCTCGCAGTGCCGACACCCGGGTTCCGGAGTATGTGGCCGACACCATGGCCTTCATGTTCGAAACCCGTGCGTTGATTGCGCCCACCGCACGCGCACTTGCCATCCCGCAGCTGCAATCCGACTACGATCAATGTTGGGACGCGCTGCCCAAGCATTTCGTGAGACCCGATGAGACCAACGCGTGACCTGGGGTTATCGGCCGTGACCGGCGGGTACCCGGCGTGACCCGCGCGATCGACGCCACCCACGATCCCGACCGCCGCAGCTGGGTCGAGAGCGCCAATCTCGTGGGCTGCGACTTCCCCATTCAGAATCTGCCCTTCGGCATCTTCCGGCGCGCGGGCGGCGGCGAACCGTTGCGCGGCGGAGTGGCCATCGGCGATCAGATCCTGGATCTGCGCGCGGTCCACGCGTCTGCGCGCTTCGACGCACGGACACAAGAGCTGCTGTCGCTCTGCTGCGGCACGTCGCTCAATGCTTTCATGGGCGCAGGGCCTTCAGCCGCATCGCATCTACGCACGGTCCTCTCGGGCGCTCTCACCGCAGGCTCCTCTGCAACACCCTGGCTGCAGACGGCGCTCGTCCCGCAACGCGACGCCGAATTCGGCCTGCCTGCGAGTATCGGCGATTACACCGATTTCTATGCGTCCATTCATCACGCGACGTCGATCGGCCGGCAATTTCGTCCCGACAATCCGCTGCTGCCCAACTATCAGTGGCTCCCCATCGCCTACCATGGCCGCAGCTCATCGATCCAAGTCTCGGAACGGGACTTTCACCGGCCGCGCGGGCAGTACAAGCCGAAGGGTACGGAGACGCCCGCGCTCGCTCCCACCGAGCGGCTGGATTTCGAGCTCGAGGTCGGCATCTTCATCGGCCGCGGCAACACCCAAGGGTCGCCAATCCCCATCGGCGACGCCGAATCCCATGTCTTTGGGCTGTGTCTGTTGAACGACTGGTCGGCACGCGACATCCAGGCATGGGAATATCAACCGCTCGGGCCTTTCATCGCCAAGAATTTTGCGACCACCATTTCTCCCTGGATCGTGACTCTCGACGCATTGGCGCCCTTCCGGGTTCCGCTGGTGCGCACATCGCCGTTCACTCCACCGCTGCCCTACCTCGATGACTCGGCGCAGAAATCGACGGGCGGCGTCGCCATGACGCTCGAAGTGTCGCTCGAGACCGCGCGCATGCGCGCCGCCGGAATCGCCCCGCAGCGTCTGGCGCTGTCGAACTTGCATCATTGTCATTGGACCCTGGCACAGCTCATCGCGCATCACACGGTCGGCGGCTGCAACCTGCGGCCCGGCGACCTCTTGGGCACAGGCACGCTCTCAGGCCCCACTGCGACAGAAGCGGGATCGCTCGCCGAGTTGACCGTCGGCGGCACAGCACCCATCGCGCTTCCCGACGGCGAATCCCGCGCCTTTCTCGCCGATGGCGATCGCGTGCTGCTGCGCGCGTGGTGCGAAGGCGCCGGCCGGCGCCGCATCGGCTTGGGAACTGCGGCGGCGACGGTGCTGCCGGCGCGGGCTGTGGTCTAAGCACGGTGTGACGCTTGCATCGCACGCCTTCACTACGTCGCGCCCATCTCCTCCCGCCCCATCAGCTCAACAATGCGTCCCTCGCGCATCACCGCCGCCCGGTCGCACATATGGTCGATCACATCCCGATCGTGGCTGACCAGCACCAGCGTCATCGCGTGTGCGATGCGCACTTGATTCAGGAGATTGAGAATTTCCGCCTGCACCGACATGTCCAAGGCGGAAGTGGGTTCATCCAAGAGCAATATCCTGGGACGCATCAGCAGCGCCCGCGCGATCGCCACCCGCTGACGCTGGCCGCCGGAGAGCTGATGGGGAAAACGCTTGGCGATGACGGCTGCCAGTCGCACTTCATTGAGCGCCTGCCGCACCCGCTCGAGGGGCTCGGCGACGCCTTGCAACGCCAACGGTTCGATCAACGTCCGCTCGATGGTATGGAGAGGATGCAGCGAAGCATAAGGATCTTGGAAGATCATCTGCACCGCGCTCCGCAGCTCGCCCTTGAAGCGTCGGCCCGGTGCGAGGCGGTGATTCAATAATCGTATCGACCCGGTCCATTGCCTTTGCACCCCTGCAAGCACGCGCAGCAGCGTCGACTTGCCGCAACCCGACGCGCCCACCAGTCCGAACACTTCGCCGGCCCGAACCTTGAGGTCAAGCGCACGGATCACGGGGTGTCCCCCGCCGGGCCCAGGCAGCGTCACCGACAACGAGGCGACGTCGATCGCAACGTCGGCGGCGGCGTCAGCAGCGACATTCGCGCCCACCTCGGCGCTCATCGCCCCGCATCCGCATAGCCGACCGTGCGATCGAGCACAGGCAACTCGGTGCCATGGGTCGCCGCACTCGGCTTGCAGGACCACAGCAGCCGCGTGTACGGGTGTTGCGACGCCGGCAGCGCGGCGGCACTGCTGCGATCGACGATGCGGCCCCGATACATCACCAGCACCCGGTCACAGTGACGCGCCACCTGCGTCAGATCGTGACTGATGAGCAACAAGCCCATGCGCCGCGTCGCGACCAGCTCCGACATGAGTGTGAGCATCTGATCGCGCAGCTCCGCATCGAGGGCCGAGGTCGGCTCATCGGCGATGAGCAGCCGCGGCCCGTTGATGAGCATCATGGCCAACATGACCCGCTGGCCCATGCCGCCCGATAGCTGGTGCGGATAGAGACGCTGCACGCGCGCCGCGGACAGACCCACGGTGTCGAGCATCTCGACGGTCCGACGGCGCCGCTCCGCCGGTTTCAGTCGCTGGTGAATACGCAATGCCTCATCGAGCTGGTGCTCGACGCTTTGCACGGGATTGAGCGCATGGCGCGGATCCTGGACGACCAGCGCGAGGCCGGCACCGCGCAACCCCGACCACTGTCTCGGCGTCAATGCGCGTAGATCGAGGCCGTCAAAGTCGAGCTGGTCGGCGCGCACCTCGAGAGGCGGCCGCAGCAACCCCATGAGCGCTCGCGCGGTCACCGACTTGCCCGAGCCGGACTCACCCACCAGCGCAACGCGCTCGACGCCCACCTCGAAGGACACGGCATCGACGAGGGTGCGCAGGCTGCGTCCCTCGCGCGCGCCGATGGACAACCCGCGCACGACCAGCAGCGGACTCGTCATCGCGCCTCTCGCACGTCGCGCAAACCATCCGCGATCAAATTGAACGACATGCTCACCACCAGGATGGCCGCCCCCGGAACCGCGGCAATCCACCATTGATCGAAGACCACCTTGCTGCCCTCGGCGATCATCATGCCCCACTCGGCCGTGGGTGGGCGCACGCCCAACCCGAGAAATCCGAGCGCGGCCGCGGCAAGAATGATGGACGCGAGATCGAGCGCCAGGCGCACCTGCATCGCCGGGACGCAGGCCGGCAACACATGCCCCCACAGCAGCCGCAAACCCACGATGCCCTGCATCTCGGCCGCTGCGAGGTAATCGCTGCGACGCATGAGCGTGGTCTCGGCACGGGCGAGCCGCGCATAGGCGGGCCAGCCGGTGAGCACCAGCGCGAGCGCCGCATTGAGGAGGCCCGGTCCCATCAGCCCGACGAAGGCGAGAGCGAGCACCAACTGCGGGAGGGCCATGGTGATGTTGGTCAGGCCCATCAATGCCCGCTCGAGCAGCCCGCCGTAATAGCCCGACAGCACGCCCACCGTGAGCCCAAGGGGCACCATCAAGAGCGCCACCAGGCCGACCAGCCCCAACGTGGGCCGCGCGCCGTACAGCAGGCGCGACAGCACGTCGCGGCCCAGCCCGTCGGTTCCCAACCAATGATGCATGGAGGATGGCTGCAGACGATCGCCCACATCTTGCGCCAAGGGGTCATCGGGAGCGATCCAGGGAGCGGCGATCGCCATGCCGATGACCAGCGCCAGAACGCCGCCGCCGATCATGGCCGCGGCCGAACGTCGCCACCGTTGGAACAGGCTGACTTCGTTCATCGGGTTCTTGGATCGACGAGCTTGACGAGGACGTCGGTGAGCCCATTGATGAGCACGAAGCACACGCCGATCAACAAGGTACCGCCCAGCACCGCAGGCGTGTCGGCGGCAAACAATGCGGTCGTGAGATAACGTCCGAGACCCGGCCAGGCGAAGACGGTCTCGATCAACACCGCGCCTTCCAAGAGGTTCGCGTAGGTGAGCGCCACGACGGTGACGATGACGGCGGCGGCATTCGGCAGCATATGACCGAGCAGCACACGGGCTTCGCCGGCGCCCTTGGCGCGCGCCAACATCACGTACTCCTTGCCGCCTTCGTTGAGCAAGGCGGCACGCGACAGCCGGGTGACGTTGCCGACGGCATAGGCCGCCAGCAGCACGACCGGCAGTATCAAGTGCGCGACGGCGTTCGTGAAGGCACCCTGTACCCCGCTCCGCCAGCTATCGAGCAACACCGAGCCAGAGCGCATGTCGATGGTGTATTCGTACGCATCGTCGAGCCGGCCCGGCCCCGCCACCCAGTGCCAATGAGCATAGAACACATACAGCGCCAGGAGGCCGAGCCAATAAATGGGCAGCGAATTGCCGAGCAGCGAGACCACGCGCACCACGCCATCGAGCACACCTCGCGGCCGCCCTGCCGCGAGTATCCCGAGCGGCAGTCCCACCAGCGTCGAGAGCACCAGGCTCAAGCTCGCGAGTTCCATCGTCGCCGGAAAGACCCGCCTGAGCTCATCGCTCACCCGCTCGCCCGTGGACAGGGAAACACCCAGGTCGCCGTGGGCGAGCCGTACGACGTAGCGCTCGAACTGCACCGGCCAAGGATCATTCAATCCCAACGTGCGGCGCATCTCGGCATAGGCGCTTTGCGATGCATGGTCGCCCAAGATCTGCACCGCCGGGTCGACCGGCGACAGGCGCGAGAGCCCGAAGGTCACGAGCAACAAGCCGGCGAGCGTGAACGCCAGCGTCGCGATTCCCTGCATAAGCCGCAGCGCCGGCCCCCTCACTTGGCCGCCCGATCGTAGTACACCATCTCGGCATCCAACCCCTGCCGGTAGCCGTGCACGACCTTGCGCATCACCACGGTGGCGCGCGCCTGTAGTGCGATCACGTACGGTGAGCTCTCCTGCACGGCCGCCTGCAGAGCGAGATAGTCACGCTGCCGCGCGGCCGGATCGAGTTCTTGGGCCGCGGCCGTCGTCGCTCGACTGAGCTCTGGAATCTCCCATCCGGCCCGCCACGCCAGCGTCTTGGTGCCATCGTCCGGATTGCGCGCAAACGCACCGGCCGTCGAGTTGGCATCGAAATAGTCGGGCACCCAGTACAACCACACCGCCTCTTCCGACCGTTCACGCACTTTCGAATAGACCTCGCCGGCAAGCGACGGCAGTATGTCCAACTGAATGCCCGCTTGCGCAAAAGTCGACTGCAAGGACTGCGCGATGTCGCCGTAAGGCGGTTGATTGAACACGGACAGCGTGATGTGCACTCCCTGATCGAGCCCGGCGCCCGCCAGAATCGCGCGGGCCTTCGGAATGTCCAGGTGATACGGCGTGCTGTCGAGGGCACCGGGAAATCCAGCGGCGAGAAATGCCTGATGCACGGTGAACTCGCCCTTGAGCAGGCGCTCGGCAATACCCTCGTAGTCGATGAGCCAGCGCGCCGCCTCCCAGAGCTTGGGGTTTTTCAGCACCGGATTGTCGCGATTGGCGGTGTTGAACATCAGGTAATGAATCGTCGCCGACGGGTAGTTCACGGTCTTCAAGTCGGGCTTGCCCTCGAGAGCGGCGAGCTGGTCCGGCCCTAGATCACGGGCCATGTCCGCATCTCCCACCTCCACCAACAGCCGGCGGCTCGCGGCATCGGCGACGTTCTTGATGATGAGCGTCGAGAGCAGCGGCGCATCGCCCGGCGAGGACGGGTTCGCATCGAGAACCAGTGCCTCGTGTGCAATGTAGCGGCGGATCTTGAACGGGCCGCTGCCCGCGGAATGCGTTTTCAGCCACGCATTGCCCGAGTCGCCGTTCGTCTCATGGGCCTGCACCAGGGTGGCATCGAGGATGGAAGCCACGGGCGCCGTCAGGATGCTGAGCGCAAACGCCGCCCCCACATTACCCGGCCAGGTGACCTCAACCCGATGCGCATCGACCTTGGTGACCGATGCATCGATGTTGTCAGCCCGCCAGCCGAGTTCATTCAAGATGAACACCGGCGCACGGTTCATCTTGACGGCGCGTCGCAGCGAAAAAATCACATCCTCGGGCCGCACGGGATGGCCGCTCGCGAACACCGCATCGGCCTTGAGTTCGAACACCAGGCTGTGCGGCATCGGGCCCGGTGCCCACCGCGAGGCCAGCGTCGGCATCAGATCCTGGGAGTCATCCGCATTGGGCTGGACCAACCGCTGATACACGTTGTTGAGAGCCTGCAGACTCGACAGCTCGAACCCTTCGGCCGGATCGAGGCTGACGATGTCGTCCAAGGACTGCGCGACCACCAGCACGTTGGGCGGACTCCCGGTACTCGGGGAGCGTCCGCCGCACCCGCTGCATACGGCCGAGAGCCCGCCGATCGCCGCGAGCAAGATCGAGGCGCGGATCCTGAGCGTCACAGCGAGACGTGAGCGCGAGCGGCGAGCGCATGGAGTGGCCGCCGCAGCAGGAGCGCGAGGAGGCATGCACCGCCCATCGCGACGGCGATTCGCGCGAAGGTCACGGTAAAACCGACATCATCGACCATCCCGCCGCTGAAACCCGACAGATAGCCGCCAAGACCCAGCGTCAGGAGATACCAGGCGCCCATGGTGACCGACGCATAGCCGGCGGGCGCCGCCCTCGACACCATGCCGTAGGTGGCCGTCCAGGCGACGAGCTCGCCCACGCCGAGCAGCGACAAGGAGAGGATCGGAATCCACACCGGCGCTGATTGCGTCGTGGCCTGCTCCGCCGAGACGACCATCAGCCCATGGCCGATGGCCACCATCGAGAGCGCAAAACAGTACTTCTGCACGATGTCGATGTGACGATGCCGCGCCTCGAGACGCACCCACAACGCCGCCATCAGGGGCGACAGCACGATGACCACCGCCGCGTTCATCGACGTGAACCAGGGCACCGGAATGGCAAACGAGAGAACGCTGCGATCGACGTGGCGTTCGATGAACAGCAGCCAGCTGCCATACAGCTGGAACCATCCGACGCTGAAGGTGCAGAGGAGCGCCGCCAACACCAACAGCAAGCCGATTCGGAGGCGCGCCTCGCGAGCCGATTCGGTCGTGGGTGACCCGGTCATGCGTGACCCGGTCATGCGTGACCCGGTCGTGGGTAACCCCCTCGCCTGCCGCGCGGCGGACTCGCCGGCCGGGGCCGCGCGCGCCGCCGCTCCCTCGCGCAGCAGGCCGATCTCGCCGAGCCACGGCGGCGCCAGCACCAGATACGAGCCGAGCGCCACGGCCATGCCGACGGCGGCGACGCCGAAGCCCACATGCCAGCCGAAGTTCACCGCAACCCGGCCGACCACGACGCCGGAGAGCATGGCCGCCACCGCGATACCGAGGTAGTAGTAGGTGTAGGCGGCTTCGCGGCGCGGATCGTCCGCCTGCATGGTCTCACCGCAGAGGACCACCAGGGTTGACTTCATCAGCGCATTACCGGCGATGAGGCAGCCAATGGCCGCGTAAAATCCGACGAGCGCCAGCCGCGGCGTCTGCCAGGGCGTCGCGAGCAGCACCTGGCCCAGGAGCTGGCAGCTCGCGCCCCAGGCGACAGCACGGCGGCGTCCGATCACCCGATCCGCGAGATAACCACCGATCGCCGGCAGCGCATACATGGCACCGGAATACGCACCCACCAACGCAAGCGCCTGCGCCGCCGGCCAGCCGAAGCCTCCTTGCGCCGGGCTCGCCGTGAGGAAGAGGGCCAAGATCGACAGCATGCCGTAGAAGCTGAAGCGCTCCCAGAACTCGACCCCGATGATGAGCAGCGCCCCGCGGGGAAATCCCAACACCCCGCGCGAACTCACAGCGCCACGGCACCCCGCGTCACAGGGTCACCATCCCAAGCGGCGTGTCGAGCGTCAGCGCAAACTCGATCTGCGGCGCGTCGTAGATCTCGATCGCTACGCTCAAGGCCTCGAGCACCCGGCCGAGTGCCGCCGCCTGTGGGTGGCCCACCGCGAAGCGGGTCAGGCGCATCTCCGCCTCCGGCGCCGCACCGGCGGTTGGTGCGGCCGGCTGCGCCGCAGCCGGATGCGGTGAATCCAACCAATCGATGAAGAACGGAAAAGCACGGCCAAAGGCGTCGAATTTCGGACCCACCCATTGCCAATGCAGGCGCACGCCGTCGGGCGTCGTGCGGCCATTGGCGGCGACTACCGATGGCGTTGCCCCCAAAGATTCCGCCAAGGCGGCAAGCTCGGTCAGCGGCGTCGCGCTCCGCATGCAGTAGGTGAGCAAACGCGGCTCGTGCGCGGTGCGCGCGAATCGGCACCACTCATCCTCGACGGCAGCAGCAGGACCCGTCGGCGCCAAAATCTCGAGGTAGCAGCGGCCGCCCAAGGGCACCAGCGCATTGTGGGTCAGGCCGCTGGCGTGCACGCCACCATAGCGCGGCCGGACCCCGGTCAGCGTCTCGAAGCGGGCCGCGCCGCGCTCGAGATCATCGCAAGCCCAGATAACATGATCGAGAAGTTCATTCATCCACCCGCCCCTTCAGCTCAACCACCGGCACCCCAAGTCACCCACCCGCACCAGCACGGCCCGTCGGCGGCGTCTCGCTGCGGCCGGCAGCCCGCACGATGGCGAGCGCACGTGCCGTGAGGGCCGTCCGATCGATCTTGTGGGTACCGGATACCGGCAGCTCGGGCTCGAATTCCACGAAGCGCGGATGCGCATAAGCCGGCCCCAGGTTAAGTGCATGCTGCTTGATCGCGTCGACGCTCGGTGTTCTGCCGGCCCGCGGCACGATGAACGCCACCGGGATCTGGCCCTTGATGTCATCCGGCGCCGCCACGACGATGGCCTGCGCCACATCGGGATGCCGCTCGAGCAATTTCTCGATCTCGCCCGGATACACATTCTCGCCGCCGCAGACGAACATGTCGTCGGCACGCCCCACGAAGTAATAAAAGCCCTGGGCGTCCCGGCGCATCACATCCCCGGTCAGGTACCATCCATCGCGAATGCGCGCGGCGGTGGCGTTGGGTTGATTGAGATAGCCACGAGTCAGAGCGGCCGTGCGCAGCGACAAGTTCCCATGATCGGCCGATGGCCCGTCAACCAGGGCGCACTCAACGTCCGCGAACGGCACGCCCAGCGCCAGACCCGGCCGTGGCAATCCGTCCGGATGCGGTCCGAACACGGCAGGTCCCGCCTCCGTCGTGCCGTAGCCATTGCGGATCTCGGCATTGGGAAAAAGCTTCCGAACCTGGTCGAGCAAGGCGTCGGTGAGGGGCGCGGAGCCGATGGTGACATCGCGCACGGAGGTAAAATCGAGCCGTGCGACGAGGTCATGTTCGCGCACCATCAGCGCAAACATCGTGGGAATCCCTGAGAGCATCGTACAGCGGTGTTCGCTCACCGCTTCGAGGTAGCGTCGCGCATCGAAGCGCGGCAGGAGCAGCACGGCGACCCGCCTGGCAAGCGCCACGCTCACGTTGAACAGGCCGTTCATATGATAGAAAGGCGCGACGATGATCGTGGTGTCCTGCGGCGGCCGCTCATCGGGCGGCGTCTCGAGCAGGGGCTCCAAGTAATGCGCGATGGCCCAGAGCTGGCCGTAATGACCCAGGGGCACGCCCTTGGGCAAGCCCGTCGAGCCCGAGGTGTACAGGATCTCCGCGAGCTCGCCGTCGCCCACGCCGTCGCCCGGCTCACCCGCCGCTGCGACCGGCACCCAGGTGTCGGCGTCACCGGCCTTGCCGAGCCCACCGGCCCTGCCGAGATCACCGGCCTTGCCGAGCCCAGCGGCCTTGCCGGGATCACCGGCCTTGCCGAGGTCACCGGCATCGAGGAAGGCCTCGAACCCATCGGCACCCGCCGAATCGAAATCGACGACGGGGACCTGCGGCGGCACCAGCGCCCGCCGCGCTCCATCGCAAAACACCCACTCGATGGCGCTATCGCGGAATATGTGTTCGATGGTCGAGCGCGGCAACTTGTGATTGACCGGAACGGCCACGGCGCCCACCCGCATGATGCCGAAGTAGCAGGCGATGAACTCCAGCCGGTTCTCGGCCAGAATGCCGATGCGAGTGCCCACCTTGAGGCCCCGCTGTAACAAGCCCCGGCCGATCGCCCGGGTGAGCGCATCGAACTCGACTGCCGACAGCGAGCGTCGCGTCGCGCCCTCTCGCAGATCGATCACCGCCGCGGCATCGCCCTGCGCGGGCAGCCGCAGGATATCGCCGAGATTGCACAAACCGAAGGGGAGCGGCGGGGTCGGCGTCGACGCCGCGGTCGGCGTGAGCGTCGCGGTGGGTCGCGGCGTCGCGGTCATGGCCGCAGCAACACCTTGCCGAACCCCTGGCGCTCCTCGAGCAGCTGCTCGGCAGCGGCGGCTTCCTCGAGCGGCAGCACCCGGTCGATCACCGGCTCGAGCCGGCCGGCCGCCACGAGATCGAGCAACGCATCGAGGTCCGACTTCTCCCAGCCGTTCGAGCCGATCAGACTGTGCTCGTAGGTCCACCAATAGCGGGCGTCGAGCGACAGATCGAATCCGGCCGTAGCGCCACAGCAGAGGATCCGGCCGCGCAGCTTGACGCAGCGCTGAGTGGCGGGCAGCGTATCCCCGCCGGTGAAATTCACCGCCACGTCCACGCCGCCTGACCCATTGATGCGCGGTTTGCCGTAAATGGCTTTCACGGTCTCGAGAAACGGCGTGTCGGTATAGTTGGCCACATGCGTAGCCCCCAGCGCGGCGAGCCGCTCGAGCTTCGACTGGCTGCTCGCGAACGCCAGCACCTCGGCGCCCGCGAGCACCGCGAGCTGCACACAAGCCACGCCGACGCCGCCGCTCGCACCGAGGATCATCACCCGCTCACCGGCCTTGAGATTTCCCCGATTCATCAGCATGCGGTGGGCCGTACCATAGGCAAGCGGCAAGGCGGCCGCCTGATCGAAGCTCACCGCCTCGGGCAGCTCGATCAACTGGGAGTGGTGGACGACCACGAATTCGGCGCGGCCGCCATCCACCGTCTCGCCGATCATGCCGAAACGATCCGCCCCGCGAAGCACCGGATCGATGAGCACGCGTTTGCCCAGCCAACCGGCCGGCACACCCATTCCCAGGGTGTCCACCGTCCCGGCAATGTCGGAGCCGACGATCACCGGCAGCTTGATGCGCACACCGGGCATGCCCCGGCGCGTAAAGAGATCATGGAAGTTCACCGCCGTCGCCGCCACCTTGACCACCACCTCACCGGCGCCGGCCAAGGGTGCCGGGTAGTCGCCGCGCACCTCGAGCGTCTCCAGACCGCCATGGGCCGTGGTGAGAACCGCCCGCATCATCCCGCCTGTGTGCTGTAGCAACCGCGGCCGAGTGCGATCAGCCGGCCGTCAGGGTCGGTGACATCGATGTCGACCACGCCGATGGTGCGCCCCGCGCGTCTCACCCGGGCCATTCCTAAGAGGTCGGTACTCGCCGCCGGCCGCAGATAATCCACGCGGAAATTGATGGTCGGCACGCCGTAGCCCAACACGGCGATGAGGGCGAAATCGCCCGCGATGTCGATCAAGCTCGCGATCACGCCGCCATGATACTGGCCGGTCCTTGACGAGCGTTCAAGGTGTTCGGCATACACCGCGCGCAAGGTGAGTGTCTCCGCCCCCGCCTCGAATGCCTCGAGCTTGAGGCCCAAGAGTTTATGAAAAGGGCTCGCACGGAGCAAATCCTCGAGCTTTTCCCGGGTAATCGGCGGGGTCGGCAAGGTCGATGGAGCGGTCATGGACAAGATTCTAGCATCGCGCTTGGCGCCGCTCCGCGCAATCGCCGGCGCCGCTTCACACGAAGCTCGCTATCGATATAGCCAATGACTATTTGCCGAACGCCGCAATTCTTGATAACAAGTGGTCCTGAAATTGTTCACTCGATTAAGGGGATGGATCAAGTATGCGTGTATCGAGAGTCCTTCTGTGGGCCGGTGTGTTCTGCGCAGCCTCGGCAGCATCGGTTGGCTTCGCGGCGGACGCCGATGAAAGCGGCCTGCAGGAAGTCGTGGTCACCGCTCAGCGTTTCAATTCGACTGTTCAGGACACCCCGATCAGCTTGTCAGCCATCACCGGCGACCAACTCGACGCCGCCGGCATCACCAGCGTCGAAGGACTGGCGCACGAGGTCCCCGGTCTGTCCATGCGCTCGGCGGGTCCCGGCCAGACCGAATACGAGGCGCGCGGCTTGGCCTCGAGCGGCGGGTCCGCGCCCACGGTGGGCTTCTACCTGGACGACGTGCCGCTGTCGCCGCCGGCTACCTCCCAGACCGGCAAGGTGGTCATCGATCCGAATCTCTATGACGTCGATCGCATCGAGCTGTTGCGCGGTCCCCAAGGCACGCTCTATGGCTCCGGTTCCATGGGCGGCACGGTCCGCGTCATCACCAACCAGCCCAAGCTCGACACCTTCGAGGGGTCCGTGCAGGGCACTCTGTCGGATACCGACGGCGGCGGCGTTAATGGCGGCGGAAATCTCATGCTGAACCTGCCGGTCGGCGATACGCTCGCGGTTCGCTTGGTCGCCACCGACACCTATCGCAGCGGCTGGCTCGACCGGGTGTATGTGAACCCGTTTCCGGAGGACACCGGAACGAGTACCGGCCGCGGTAACGTGCTCGCGGCACCGGTTGCGCATGTTTTCAAGGACGTCAACACGGAGCACTTGGATGGCGGCCGCATCACGGTGCTGTTCAAACCGAACGATGACTTCAACGTGGTGACCACCGTGCTGTTCCAGCACATGGGCATGGGCGGCTACGATGAATTCGACGATCCCCCCGGCAATCATTATCCAGCCCTCTACGAAGCCAGTAACCAGGGCGAGACCGTCGATGACTGGTTCCATTACTACAGCCTCGAGGCGACGCTCAACGTCGGCTTCGCCGACCTCACCAGCACTTCAGGGTATTTCCAGCGACACGAACTGCAGACCCAAAATGCCTCGGAATCGATCTCTTTCTTCGCCGGCATCTATCCCTATGTGAATGAGCCGTTCTCGGAAGTCGACATCACCCGTCAATTCAGCCAGGAATTGCGTTTGAGTTCGAGGGGCGACGGACCGCTGCACTGGGTGGCCGGCGTCTTCTTTAGCGACGACAGCTCCGACTGGGATGAATATGCCATCACCACGAATCCATTGTTCGATGGGGCGAACTTCGGTGACCCCGCCTCATTGAACGGCGATATCTACAACGGCGACCAGTTCTATCGGGTGCGGCAAACCGCCGGCTTCGTGGACGGCTCCTATGCCATCACCGACCAATGGAAGTTTTCGGCCGGCGTTCGTTACTACCATTACTCGAGCACCACCAACGTCTTCGGCCAAGGCATCTTCGCGCCGACGCCGACAGGCTCGACCTTCGTCGATTCGGTGGAGAGTAGCGGTTTCAACCCGCGGTTCAACCTTTCCTATAGCCCGAACGGCGACCTCAACACCTATATTTCGGCGTCCAAGGGCTATCGGCCCGGCGGCCCCTCCTATGGCCCCTTCCCCGAGCTCAACTGCGGCGGCGGCACGCCCCCGCCCTACAAATCCGACTCCATTTGGGACTATGAAATCGGCGAAAAGGCCAAGCTCTTCGACAACTGGCTGACCATCAACAGCGACATCTACTACATCAAATGGAGTAACGTCCAAGAAACCGTGGCGGTGCCCTGCGGCTACACCTTCGAAGCCAATGCCGGCGATGCCCGCTCCTACGGCCCCGAACTTGAAGTCAATGCCAAGCTCTCGCCCAACTGGTCGGTGGCGGCAAGCGCGAGCTACACCAATGCGGAGATCAATCATCCCAGCTCGACCTTCATCGCCGCCGTGCTCACCAATCCGGTGTTGGGCGGCATCCAGGGCTGCGAAACCGCCACCCATTGCACGTTACCGATTTTGAACGTGCCGAAGGACGCCGCGAGCCTGGCGCTGATCTACACGCAACCCGTGTTCAACGACTACACGCTGAACGCACGGATCACGGATAACTTTACGGGTCACGCGTACGATCAGGCCTACCAGTTCGGTATCGGTTTGCCGTCCTATAATCTCGCGAGCGCAAGGCTCGGGCTGTCCGGCGACAAGTGGACGGCGACGGTGTTCGTCGACAACCTCACCAACAAGCTGGCGGAAATGACCTCGAACAACACCCAGTTCCAGTTCAACATTCCGCAGCTGACTCGCTTCTCGACCAACCAGCCGCGCACCTTCGGGACGGAGGTCAATTACAAGTTCTGATCGTCGTGAGCATCGTTCCCGCTTCCGTAGCTGCGCCACCGTCTGGGTGGCGCAGCCACTAAACTCTGGAACCGCCAGGCCGAACACCCGGCGAGAGACCGGGTGTTCAATTCAGTCCGACGAGCTGTCTACGCTGCGCGTTTCTTACGTGCGAGTATTCCAAGGCCGCCGAAGCCGCTCAGCAGCAGCCAACC
>Ga0209208_10003285_pt1 | contig 23189 bp, 22 predicted proteins | sample S1TSphfallax_3_FD_187694 | JGI IMG/M metagenome (GOLD analysis project Ga0209208, IMG submission 187694) | Host-associated microbial communities from peat moss isolated from Minnesota, USA - S1T2_Fd - Sphagnum fallax MG (SPAdes) (version 2) | ecosystem: Host-associated > Plants > Peat moss >...
ACGAACGACAAATCAGCTTGTAGTAGACACTGCTCGAGGAGAGACTCTTACAATCAATGTAAGTGTTTCTTCCAAGCAATTTTATTTTTTGCCTCCAATTTCAGATCTGTTTCCAGAATGCTAAAAGAAATCTAACTCCTGTTTCAAAACTCTGGTGAGGTTTTTGTGCTGTGGAACTGACATCAATATGCGGCCAAAGCCAGTTCACAGTTCTAAACTTTTTAGGGTTTTGTAATTTAGGGTTTGACTTGTGATTAGTGATACTATTCTTGGATCCAATTAGCACACTGGATTAATTTTCTGATCAATTGAAAGTTCGATTATTCTTTGTGAATTGTCCTTTGTGAAGCTGGATATTACATTTCCATCTTTAGCATGCTCTGTTGTGAGTTTAGATGCGGTGGACATCAGTGGGGAGCAGCATCGTGATGTTGTAAGTTTTCTCACCCTTCCCTTAAAGTAAGTATGATAGAATGATGCTCTTTGCTCTTGGAGACTGAGCATTGTATTTTGGTTGTCCATATGTTCCTGATGACCGTATGCCATAGGTTTGAGAGGGAGCTATCTGCAATCCACTATCAAAATTAGTGGTCATGTGTGACCATGACACTTATAGATGCAACTGAATGCCTAGTGGTAGTTGTGTGCAATCTGTTATTGGTGGTAATGTGTGACCATACACTCATACATGTGATTGAAGCATTTGTGTATGCAATCAAAATAGAGAATGTATCTGACTGTTTTTTTGTGAAACAGAGGCACAACATTTTCAAGAAGAGACTGGATCCATCTGGCAAGGTGATTGAAGCCCCAAAAGCAGATACTATCAACAGCCCTAAGGTATTTTTTGTCCATCTCTATTGCAACTCTTGGTTTCGCAGAATTTGGGAGGATTTAGTAGCTGCATGTTGTAGGTATTTTTTATAGGGGTAGAAATATGAGTCTGGAATCTGTGCAGATCCTTTCTTCTTGGGCTGAAAGTGTTTCCTCGTCTGAAGTCTTTGTGTGTGTGTGTTGTGTGGATCATATAGATTGGGAAGCCATTGCAAAGGCATGGGGGCAGACTTGCAGAGAATGAGACATACTGCGGTTCTTGCTTTGGTGCAGAAATGGTAAAATTCTTTGGCAACCATTTTTTAATTGCCTGTCTTGTCACCATTTGTCTTAGTTATAATTCTTATAGCCATTGCAACCATGGCACATGGGTTTATGCCAAATCCAAGATAGGTAATTTCCAATATTGGGTGGTTATCCATTTCCTTCCTATGTTCAAAGATGCTATTTTCAGGCAGTTTTTTCATGACTAGCATGTCCAGAGGGATGTTTGGTGACAACTAAGGCCTCCTGAACTGCTGCCTTGTCTTTTGGACTGACCATGGGAGAGCAATGCATAGGCTGATCCCTGTATGACTAAGGGATTGATGTCTTGTAATTTATTCTAAAGTGAATACTGAAGTTCAGTTTCTGAGAGACTCAGGGGCTCAGGAGTTCATATTTCTATGGGGATGGTGGGTTGCAGTCAGATGACCAGTGTTGCAACTCATGCGAAGAAGTGCGAGAGGCATATCGATTAAAGGGTTGGGCTGTGACAGATCCGGAGATCATTGATCAGGTATTATACTCATCTGCTTCGGGTAACTGAAGCTTTCTCCTCAATATTTGCACATCTCCTTGTTGGAGACAAGTTAGAATTTTGTTACTTCATGTCTTTATCTGTGGATTGCTCATGCTGATGCTTGAAGTGGCTGTGGGCACAGTGCAAAAGGGAGGGATTTTTGCAGAAAATTAAAGAGGAGGATGGGGAGGGATGTAATGTGTATGGACATTTGGAGGTCAACAAAGTGGCAGGAAATTTTCACTTTGCACCTGGCAATTCCTTTCAGCAATTGAACATGTTTTTCTTTGACTTCTTGGAGTTCCAGGTGGACAGTTTCAATGTACTCCCTGACCCTTTTTCCGTTTGTGTGTTGGGACAATTTGAAGAACCAAACAGATATGATGAATTGAAGGAGCTGGTAGTAGCTAACCATGGAAGACTGCTAGTATGAATAGAGCATTTGGTAGCAATTCTAATTAACTACATATTTGGTTGCATACAGTAGTGTGTTGTAGAATGGTCTCTCTGTTGCAAAAACAGTGTCATGTTCTGAACTCAGCACGGAATCTTTTTTATCATGAGATGCCATTCCTGAAGTACAATGTGTGGTTTTGAATACATATATTGTTTTTGACAGGTCAGCCACAAAATTAATGAGCTTAGTTTTGGTGCACACTTTCCTGGAGTAATGAATCCACTGGATGGGTACGTTGTGCTGTTTCTCACCTCACTTTTTTGATATTTAAATTTTGGTCTTATTGAGGGCTCCCTACCAATAAGTGGATCCCGGCAGATATTCTTTGAAGGCATCAGTGTTCTATCTTAGGGCTTGAAGCCTGGACCTTAATCAGACACGCTGTCAGACAGCAATGTCCTCCTAAATTCTGTTTCTGGCTTGGCCAGGAGATGGCAAGTGAAAGATGAGCATGAGGTAGATACAGGACAGAGGCAAGGATACTTGGGAAAAAACGGATATACTGATAAAGTGCAACACTATTTGCAAGAGAGGTTCATTGTGAAATCACCCATCAGTTGATGTATGAACTCATGTGGATGGAGGAACAGGGTGGTGAATATTCAGGAATCAGCTCATGGCATGTATCAGTACTTTATCAAGGTGCATTTCTATTTGCTTGCACATTCCTTTCAAGACCATGTGTATTGCAATTCAGATTTTCAACTGGCTTGTTCTGATGTTGGGAGTAGACTTGATGAGCAGATATAAGGGAAATAGTTAGGATGGTGTTTTCAAAGAGAAGGAAGCGGAGCTATTTATTCTTTTAACCTTGGCACATTGTATAGCTCTGAGTATTCTGTTGAATCACTTTAATCTATTGAAAGGTTGAGGGATATAGGACTCCTGGAAGTGGGGGCTATCTTTTCAGGTATAAACGGGGATGACTGTTGTTGTTTTTCTGAGGCAGGTGGTGCCAACACTGTATACTGATATCCGAGGTCACAAAATTGCCACCAATCAGGTTTGATCTAATACTTCCGGATATATTTCAGAACAAGACAAGGTCTTACAATCACTTGGTAACGAGGAAGATCAATAAATATATGTTCATGGAGAGAGATCTCCAAGTCCTGTTCCATAGCTAATAAGAAGGTTAAATGCATCCTAATTCTTGCTTGGCTTGCAGTTCTCAGTGACAGAGCATTTTGTTAGAGGAGGATCTGGATCCCGGTATATACCTGGGGTCTTCTTTATCTATGATTTGTCGCCCATCAAGGTACAATGATGAGGCAATCATCCCCTTCTCATATGGCATTGAAATCATGGTCACTTGCTCTGATATAGATCTTGTGGTTTTCTGCTAGAGAGGAGTTTTTCTGCCATTGCCATTATCACACACTAAAAATGAAATCTTTTGGAGACCTGTGTTTTTAGTATCCCTATGTGGTGCATTCTGTATCTCAAGCAAGCAAGAACATCAATTCAGTTGTAAGGCCTCCAGATTATTGTCTGGTTTCCGAACTGGACCTTCTATCAGGGCCAAAAGTAGGCTTGTTTTAATGTGTAAAGTTGGTGAATCTGAAGGTCAACGTGTTGTTTGATAGAAGAATAAGAGCGTCTCAATGATGGGCTGCAGAGCATTTACTACCTTTTTGTGCAGAACTCTGGTGGCTGTGTGTCACAATTCAGTAGCTATTGTGCCATTAGTACTTTGCAGGGTGTTCTCAATTGATAGGGTGTTATAATTTAGTTCTATTTCAAGTTAAGGTAACAGGCATTAGGCATCATATTTCTGTAGACAATCACATTTGTTCCTCAATTTAGCACCAATTGCAAAATGCCTGTTCTAAATCTTTATTCAGCCCTGAAGTCATGTAACACTGTCAGTGAACATTTATGTTGAGGTATTGTTAGTTTCCAAGCATTTTTCTCCACTAGATCCTGGAGCAGTTTTTTGTCAGTACTAAATGTGCCTGTTGAAAAAACTATGTTATAAGTTTCAGGAGTCAAATGGGATCCTGACCGTTTAGTTCTGCTCAAATGGAAGTACAGTGAGGTAATCTATGTGGCTTGACACCCAGCAAAAAAATGACATTACTAACTCATTGTTGTTGGTAATGATTTTGGCAGGTGAAATTTGTGGAGGAGAAGGTGTCATTTTTGCATTTTCTCACAAATGTGTGTGCCATTGTGGGAGGTATTAATTCTTTCCTTTGGATTAGTTAATGTTTTGTAAAGATTGAGGTGTATTGCCTACTGACAGAATCATAACATACTTGCTGTGGTGGGTTTCTTCAGTCTCTATCTGGGAGCTTTTCTTTCCTTCCAGCAAATTTTTTTTGACCTGATTCTGCTTTCCTTAATTTTAAGTATGGGAGAATTCTCATCATGAGAGTTATTTATTGTTGCAGGGATGTGAGAATTTTCCTGATTTTGGGGGTCTTTCAGCATGTTTCATGTGCTGGATTTGACAATCATTAAATTTCAGTTTAGATAACCACATGACTTTTTTTGTGTGGTGCAGGAGTATTCACAGTTTCGGGCATCATTGACTCTTTTATATACCATGGTCATCGAGCAATCAAGAAAAAAGTGGAGTTAGGAAAGTTGAGTTGAAATAAAAGACTCAGGTCCTTAGGCCATTTCAATCCTTTAACCATCAAACTCTTTTTGTGCCCATCCTTGTGAAAAGTCCAGGGATTCAACATTTGCACCCTCCTTTTCCCAGTTTTTTTCACAACCATGTTCAGTTAAGTGCATGGAATCTTCTACCTGTAGTACTAACTCTCAATTGAACCCAATTTCATTGAATTTTGAATTCATTGATATACTCCATAGTGTTTGCATGCAGCAGCCATTTCTCCAGAAGTTTCTGGCACAGCAACACATTTTCCACCCCAAGAAATGACAATAGTAGTGTTTAGAGCTGCTTCTTTAGATTCACTAGTGCCAATTTTGTTTGAAAACAGAGATTTCAAAATAGGACCTTTGTGCAACCAACTGGATCCAGGCCAGTGCCCAGATAGAGCATGTCTTGAAAGATTGTGCAGATTTTATGTGTTTGCCCACTACTTCTGGTGCATGTACTATAAGTGTGCACCCACTACTTTCAGCCCACTTTATATGGGCCCACTTCTTCTGGGTAGTATACTATGTGTGTGTACCCACTACTTCCATGCCATATGGCATTGTCTATATGAGATCTTGAAAATCCAATGGGCCCAACTATAATATGCTTGTATGGGTCTGTCCTTGAGGGTGTAATCTCATGTTTCCATCACTTTGTTTTATCGGCCTTTGGGTCAACTAGTGATCCCCCAAATGGTCTTTGTTTACAAAATCCACTGCTGAGGGCTTTACTGAGCAAAAAGACTTGCTCAAAATTTCTGCAGGAATTATGTTTTTTGAAATGTCTACCCTTTGTGGAGGAAAGATTATGCACAGAAGGTGCCCTCCAACTACACAAATTCCTAATCTTTGATCACTTGCAGAAGTTTCATGAGAGTAAACCTGGCAGCTCTCCCTTTGACAGGACTGCCGACACTGCAGGTTACAATGCTCAACCTTTGAAAAGCATACAAAATCTGTGCAGTCCATAGTTGCTCTATCTCCTTGGCCTAGGCATTGACAAACTGATGGGCATATTGATCAGGTGGTACTGGTGTTCAATCAACGCCTGAAGTTATGCAAAAAGGGGCACTATTTTTTAGTTTAAATCTGATAGCAACAAGATCAGAGGGCTGATGCTTCTACAAATTGAGTTCAAGGATTTCTTGCATTTGTAGAGGCTCATCAGCTAACTTGATAGAAGCTTGAAAGAGATGGACAACATTGTTGAAAATGGTGCTCCAATGTGGTAGTGAGAGTAGAACACTGGCCTGTTCAAAAGAAAATGCTGTGACATTCTTGAGTTTCTGGAGGACTTCGTCATTGTTGCTCACCATGGCAGTCTATGAGAAAGATTGATAAAATTTTGAGATTTTCTTGACAGGTTGATAGGTTGGCCCTATTTCTTGTCTGGGTGAGATAATAATGTTGCTGCAAGCTGCTGAATTTTCCAAAGAGAGCAATCCAGTTCTGCTTGCCGACATAGACACCACTGGCTCTGCATGCATTATCTTGGATGTGTTCTTACAGTTCCTCTCTGGAGATGCTTAAGAGTCTCTAGGAGCTCTTCTTTGCATTTTATGGCAAAGCAGCACCTGAAGCAAAATTATGCTTACATATTCCTTGTTTGTAATCGAGTTGGTTCGCCTACATTGATCGTCTGCCATTCTCTTCCTCTTTTCTTTCTTCAATTCTTTTTCGGGTTTGGCTTCTCTTTGTGCTCCCCTGTTGTCTTACTGAGTTTCTTTTGGTAATCCCCATCTCTTTTTATGTTTTGTTGAGCTAGCCACCATCATCCATGAGCCTTCCAAATTTGTATGTGAGTAATTGGACAAAGTAAACTTGAATATGTGCCCTCTTCCTTTTCGGTAGCCAAAAGCTTTTAGAGTATTGGCTTGGTTCAAAGGCGGTGTGTTGGAGTACTTGAGACATGATGTGGTATGAATAGAAAGAGTTTTTGCATGACTTTAACGCTTTTATGGACCCCACTTGTTTGGCTTAAAACTATTGTCAGCAAGAGATTTACTATTCATCTCTTGTTTTGGAGGGATGATGAATGGCTTGTATTTTGTCATCTGCATGTGCAGTAATTGTGAAAAAATGTGAATTTGATATACGTTATCTTCACTAAGAACATGGGTGAACAAAATTATGGTATTGATGTTCAAACCAAAGCCAATTATAGTATCTAGGCACAACTTTGCAAGGCATTTGCACATCTAGGAATAAACCTCACATGATTTGAGTAATCAAGGATTGTATGATAATGTGTGAGTTCATTTTTGTGTTGCTATCAATTTTACCACCATTCTTGGGTGTGACAGGAACACTTTCAAATGTGTTCCAGTCTTTGGTGTGGTGTTGTTGATCTGTCTATTCTTTATGATGGGATTGGTATGATTAATTAGTGGGCCACAAGTTAATTTCATTTGACACAATGCGTGGTTTGGTGATCTAGAATGTTTATCATTTGCTTCTATGTGCATAGTGAAATTTCTGTGTTTTATTGATTCATTCATATGAAACTTTGCATGACAATGTTCAAAATACATTAAAGGTCTCTAGTGTACTGAAAGTGAATCTGCACATACCCTCACAATTTGTAATTTTGAGTTGTTATGCACCAATTTAGACTAACTTGTTACTTTTTCATTCACAAGTATGCTTGTGTGGGATCCATAAGGAGTATACATAAGGTTTTTGTTTGACCAGTAGTCATATGCAGAAGAGCAATCTAATGTAGTTAGAGATGAGAAACAAAAGTTAAGTTGTAAATTTAGATACCCGTGTAATTTTAATCCCATGTTTAACTCTCCGAAGCATGTACATTTGAATTTTGGTGGGTTGAGTGCATCATTTGTGTTGATGCTACAAACATTCTAGTTTTGGGGTTCTTGTTTGCCAAGTATGATGAAAAAGTTGTATATCTATTTATTTCAATATTGGATGTTGGATGGTACACAAGATTTTGTTTGGAGGTTGAAGGGTTGGTTGTGTCCCTCTAGTATATATTAGGTACCATTAAATTTTGAAAGAGAAATTTTGGTTGTGTTGTGCAAATATTTTTGCCGATTAACTGACTTATCTAATTGCTTTAATGAGAAGCAAATCCTGCTTATGAGGGTTTTAATACATGTATTAGATCAATAGGATTCTAATTTTGAAATGTCTTTCCCATGATATCTGGCAAATAAGTTTTTCCCAAGTATCACAGGAAAAAAAGATTAAAAAGGAGAAATGGGTGTTTCTTCTTTTGAAACACCTGCCTTTCGTGGATGGAAAAATTATGGGGTGTAATTTGCCCTTCAACTACACAACAAAAATCCTATGAAGTCATTACACATATTGGGTAGGCCACCATGAACCAATTTTCCAACTTTTTCCAATCTCAAAACATAATAAGAGAGAGCGAATAAGAGACAAAAACAGGAGTTGCCTGCACAGAGAAAAACAAGAAAAAAGCGTGCTTGGCAGGATTCGAACCTGCGCGGGCAAAGCCCACATGATTTCGAGTCATGCCCGTTAACCACTCCGGCACAAGCACAGAATGGAATCTCACATTTGTCACTTTATTATTGTACTTTCCCAAGCCAAAGCAGAGCCGTACAGAGCTCGTTAGGGGGTGTTTAGCGCCCCGCCTACAGTAGTAACTGAACGATTTCGGCATAAATTAAATGATTTTTAATTTCATCAAAATTTTGAAAAATTATTTATCATTTGTTTCAGTTCTTTTATAAAATTAAGAATCTGCAGGATCTGTAGAATTTTTTCTTTCAATTTTGTGGTTTCCAAAGTGTAAAAATGTCCAAATTTTGCGAAAAAAAATTTGTTGTCATGATACAAGTTTGTATACAAGAACACTAATCTTTGTCATTGGACATTCAGTACAAATTCGACAAAATAAGAAACTAAGAATTTTGGAATTCACACTTGGGTTAACAACACAAGCCACACTAATATCCTATAATGCTTAGAAGTTTGAATGCAAAAATAAGAGCCCGACAAGAGGTTGCATCTTTGCACCTACTATTTTTTAGTTCAAATTCATATTTTTTTGAAGGTTGCAACTTGTAGGTCTATTTTGATCATGCCCATTTTGAGTTTTTGAGCTTGAAGGTTTTTTGTGTTTTCTTTTTGGTTCTTGCAAGTTGTATGTTGTAGTTTGGGAAGTTGTGGTCATTGTTGTGTTTTGTAATCATTGTCATGCTTTGTGGTCATGCTTGTGTTTTGACTTTCCCAACATTTGTCCCACCTTTGAACTTTTAATGGAATCTCATTTTTGGGTCATCCATTTTTTCACATGTTGCAACATCTAGCATAGCTCCACAAATGTAAAGATCGTTAAAGTTACAATCCCTAAACTTGTGCTCAAGTTGTCCTAAGAAGAGTAGTTTTTAAAAAACAAGTTCTATGAATATATAACATGACATTTTAGGATGTTTGGGCTATGAACCTCCCTTAGGTAGAATTTGTGGTAGGTTTAAATGACAAAGTTTCACATTGAGATGTAAGATTTGTAGCCACATTGAAAGACGTGAAAAATTGTCATGCCCTAAATTTGATGGGTTGTGCAAGCATGTATCGTGGTAGGAAGAAGGTGTTGGTAGATACCTTTGGTTGACCTTAAGGAATGATTTATTTTGAAAGTAACAACCAATTCCAAAAACAAGAAAAGTTGGTTGCTTCCTAATTTCAATCAATGGATGTCTTCTGATAGGTATGTGTGGGCATGGAGGGAGAGGAAAATTGCAAAAGAACCCATTTTGCATGTTGATTTCATATTTTGAATCAAGGTCAACTAATGACAAAATATTACAGTTTGAAGGGTTTACGTTCAAACACAACCCCAAAAAACATTGGAGTGATTCATTTGGTTAGGAAATGGTTATGATTTTGTGTGACATTGTGATAGAAAAACTAAGAGAAATTCTAGGTGTTGTTAAATCCATCTCCATATCCACTAATGAAGAGATTACAATTAACAACAGTAGTTGGGTGGGATCCATGCATATGTGCTTGAGAAATAGAAACAAGTCCCCATTTTATTCACCTTTGAAGAGGTGATAACATGTGCTACTATAACAAATAAGACCTAGGTATTGTTGTGTGTTCTTTTGAGTTTTGACAATATGGATGTTCAAGTGGTGGGCCAAAAGTTGGTGTTGTTTAAGATTGATGGAAGGTCTATTTTTACTAATGTGTGCAATGTAGTCACCACTCAAATCAAACATGATGTGGTTCCTTTTTCTATGTTTGTTCACTATGTTGCACAATAAATTGACTTGGTTGTGAAGATTTTATATATCTATCAATTTTGGTTGACAACATTGAGAAACTACTTGTTAGAATATATTTTTATTTTTTTCAATCTGGGAAGAGAGCTTTTGAGCTTGAAAGACTTGTTACTTTATTCAATGTGAAGGCATTGAATAATTTCCTTTGTAATGTGAAGATATGTTGGTTGTCAATGCTTTCTCTTGTTAATGGGGTGTTGATAGAATATAAATCTTTCATCATGTAGATGTGAGAAGATCAACTTGCATGTAATGTAGTGAAGGCCAACATCATTGCATTGTTTAATGTTCAAATTTCGCTTGGCTTTCATTGTTTTGTGCCCTTGCTTGAATTATTGCATGGACTTATCAAAATGGTTCAAACTTGGACATTTATGTTGTGGATTTTGTTGAAGCCATGAAACTTATACAAGTTGATATATGGCATTACTACAATGCAGTTGAGATTGCATTCAAGGATGATGCCTTTGTTGTTTCCAAATATTTTATCAACTTTCGAAATAAAGTTCTACCATTAATCTAGATGTGGATCCAATTTGTCTTAACCTTGATGTTGTGTGGTGTGTATTTTGTTTGGGTATTGAATTGGCATGGATACATGTTGATGATTTACAAATTGGGCAATGAAACAACATTTGGAAAATGTCAACGCACAATGTTCAAAGGTAACATTTCAATTTTTTTATGAATTGCAACATCAATTTTACAATTATGAGTTGATAACCATGGGCATTGTCTACCCACATTATTGGGTGAAGCATCATGTTAAAGCAAACTTCAAGCTTTGCTTAACCACTTCAAAAAATCACTTTGCAATGCCTAGAATTATAGGGCCCATGTTCAAGAAATGATGTGATGTTATGCTAGATGGCATTACCTTGGACAACCAATCTCATTTGTTCATTCAAACCATGAAAAATAATTGCATAGAGATCATGGATATGGATAAAAATGATTGTAATCACCTTCAACTGGGGATTAAGCTTGGGGTTAGCTGGATCACGATTTGAAAATGCTTAATTGATCCAAGCTTATTGTAATTTGTATGGTACAAGTTTTAAGGTTTGTAGAAAATGAGTAATGTTTTATCACACTTGCTTTTATGAAAACCAAGGTGTGTAATCAGTTGAACACACATTTAGATTTGCGTGTCAAGATGTTTGGGCATAATTTTTTTGATATTGGAAACCACCTTGTTTCATGAAGCTATTGCAACTTAGAAAAAAAAACTCGTAGAAAACAATTGAGGGCCTAGGTATATAGATCCCATTTTTATGTTCACATTCTTTTGTAGCAAGTTTTGACTTTTAGTATTGAGCATGTAATGGATGCCTTTGGGTCATGGGCATGAGACATTGAGGTCCTTAATGCTTAGATATTTTGGGCTTGTTGGTCATCACATTAGCCTTTGTAAGTTTGTTGTGTTTATGTGTGTGTAGAGCATGGGCAACACATGCAACAACATATTTGTGAATGTGCATGAATTCCCATTTTGGTGTGTGTGTTTTTTGAGCATAGGTCATTTTCTTTGTAATGTAAAAGCCTCCTAACCCTTATGGGTAGGAGTTCAAATCTCGATCAAGTATTTATGTATGCGTGAGATTGGGTCAAAAGTTTTTGAAGTTTATTTGAACTTTGGGTTTATGTGGGCCCGGGGGTTGAAACTTGGAAGTTTGTTGGATGCACATGGCAAGATCATAGATTTGTTGCATGAAATTGTCACAATGGCAACTTGATGAAAATCCATAGCCAATTAACACCCCATTAAAAAATGCCAAAGGAATAAAATTAAAAAATCATCTTGCAAATCTTGGCTATAACACAAAGGGTCTTAAAAAGACCTATAACCAAAATTGCACTTCAAGTTTTGACCAAAAAAAAAACACAATAAAAACCACAAGAAAAATGATAGGGTGGCCACTTAGGTGATGAAAAGCATGTGTAGAAAAGGGTAGGGGAAGGTTGCATGATACCAACGTTTTTTTGGGTGTGAAATTTTGCCAAAATGCGAATTTTTTGGGTGGCTGTGACCCCCTACAAAGGCTTTGTTTTTTAGATTAATGTTTTTTTTTTGGGCCAGAAAAAGAATAGTTTTGGCATAGGGGTTGTCAGATTTAGACTGCCTCCTTCTGCAGGTCGCCAAAAAACACCAGACTATAAATAAATAAATAAATAAATAACTGTCGTACCTGTCGTGTAGCCAAATCTGGTTAGATCCTAACCATGAACGGTTACCAATGTGTCTACACCACAGAGGTGGAAAAAAAAAAGAAAAAAAAAGGACCCTGGTATGTACCAGTATAGGGCCTTGGGTGAACTAGCCCTCACATTGGAACCATGGTAAAAATCCCCCAAAATCAGTTTAAATTATGTTCTAAATATTACAAATATCCCGTACTTAGACAAACTCAGGGCCTCTGAGTTCAAATTTAACAAAATTTTGGGCTTAATATGATTTTAATTTAGTTCAAATCTAACAAAATTTTGGGCTTAATATGATTTAATTTAGTTCAAATCGAACAAAATTTTGTGCTTTAATATGATTTAATTTAGTTCAAATCTAACAAATTGTTGGGCTTAATATGATTTAATTTAGTTCAAATCTAACAAAATTTTGTGCTTAATATGATTTAATTTAGTTCAAATCTTAAAATTTTTTGGGCTTAATGTGATTTAATTTAGTTCAAATTGAACAAAATTTTGTGCTTTAATATGATTTAATTTAGTTCAAATCTAACAAATTGTTGGGCTTAATATGATTTAATTTAGTTCAAATCTAACAAAAATTTGTGCTTAAAATGATTTAATTTAGTTCAAATCTAACAAAATTTTGGGCTTAATATGATTTAATTTAGTTCAAATCTAACAAATTTTTTTGCTTAATATGATTTAATTTAGTTCAAATCTAACAAAAATTTGGGCTTAATATGGACACTAATAAGAGGCCACTAAGGGACCTCACTCAAACCTGGGGTTAAGGTACCAAGAACCAACGTGGGTAGCCAAGCCTACTGCTTCAACTGATTGAAAAAAAGGGCCACCAAAAACAAAACACGATAGCGTAAGTGAAGAAGGTAACTTACCACGTTCACACATTTTCACACCTGGACTCATCTGGACCGTGTCTTCTTCTTCTTCTTGTTCTCCTCCTCCTCCTCGTCGTTCCTCTCTCCCTTCTTCATGCTACCAACCCATCCCCATCCCATCTCCACCAAACCATCGCCGAATGCGAGCAGAATCCATCGTCCTAGTGCTGGCTGCCACTTTGTTCCCTGTTTGTTCTATAGTCACAAACGGGGGACCAGGGGGAAGAAGAAGCCAAGGAGGAGGAGGAGGAGGAGGAGAGAGTAGTAGTAGTAGTGGTGGTGGTGGTGGTGGTGGTACTTGGTTCTATTAGTAGGGTTGAGTGGAGTTTGGGAAGAGTGGGGTGGGTGGGAGGGAGGGAGAGGGGTTTTTAATGGCTGTTGCAATTGGGTTCAACCGAAGCTTGGTTTGTGAATTACCTGAACGACGAGTCACACGTTTTGGGAGTAATGGGTGGCGTTGCTGCTTATCTTCCAATTCATCTGCTTCTTTATACTTTGTCCGTTTCGGGTCATGCTTGAAGTCTGCATGTCCCTCGGCTTGTTGTCTCAGCTCGGGCTCTGGTTCGTTAAGCTCGTTTTTTCGGGGAATCCGTGTCAGTGAGAGTAGCATATCAGTCAGGCGCGTGAGCAATAATAGCAACGAACATTCTTCTCCTGCTTCTTCTTCTTCTTCTTCTACTACTAGATTATTGGAGTTTGCACACTCTTCTTCTTGTGGTCTAGGTAGTAATGAGTGGGATAATTCTAGGGTATCTGTTGCCAGCTGCAGCAGCAGCATCAGCAGACGGAGGAAGAGGAGAAGAAAGATTGGTGTGGTGATGGCTCTAGATTCTTGGTCGTCGCGGAGGGATTTTGAATCATTGTCATCATCTTCTTCTTCTTCATCTTCATCATCAGCAGAATTTGTAGAGAAAGAAGGAAAATTGAACTCCATTGCCGATTTCACGCGCTTTCGCGACAAAGGTGCGCAGGGTGCTGAACTGCAAACAGCCATTATCAGTTACCGGAAGCCGCTGCCATGGTCCCTTTTCCAGCCCCAGCAGGTGGTTCCATCTCCTTCTTTCTACCGCTTCTCGCTTTGCTTCTAGGGTTTAATTGAGGTGGAAAAGGATTACCAGACAGTAGGCTGAAACTGCACCTGAAGTTTGACCTAATAGGATTGCAGGAAAATTTCCAGAGAAACTTCTTTTTTGCACCAAGGAATGCATCAGCATCCTTTGATATAAAGGAGTGATTACAAAAGCCCTCATATATGATAAGTGAGTGCTAAATTGGCTTTGAGATGGGTGCATATTCCTGTTAGATTTTGAATGGGACTGCACGATTTCATAGCTTGAGGCAGAGAAGGGTGGGTTCACTGTAGGATCTCTGTCTTCAGGGCAGTCTTAGATTGCATTGCATGAGCAAATGTAAACATAACTGAAGCCCTTGATGGATGATTGTTCCTCTCTGCATTTATTCACACAGCTCTTTGCAGAGTACCATTGTTTGTACACTGCTGAACTTTGTGTTAGATGGAAATGAATATAGAATAGGGTTCCAAATTGAACTCAGAGGAATATGTTTCACGGTGCAGTGTAATGCTATGTTGGGAGTCTTAATGTCCAGTTGTCTTCCTCTTGTGACAATTGCATGCTCACCAAGTCATTATCTTTTATAGGATCTAGAGTCGTTGATGGGGCAGTGTTTTTGATGGTGATAGAGGTTTAGGGAACAGTGTGTCTACCACAACTCTTTGAGAGATTTTGTGACTAAGTTTTTGTGCTGGAATGTGTCATTGCAGGTGGACTTGGTGGCTGCAGTTCATATAGCTGACAGAGTGTAAGTCACTATGATTATTCTGAGAAAAATTCCAAACCAATGTGTAATTGTTAGAAGGAACCAAAATCCAACAATCAAAGTAAAAGTAGCACTGAAATAAACTTCACTATTTTGAGGATGGAACTGGCTACTTGAAGTGCTGGTTGGTGAATTTCATCAACCTTGGATGATTGGGTGGAATGGAAAAGCACCAAAAACAATGCAGTGATCTTTATTGTTGCCTCTTCTCCCAGCTGGCTCGTTGATTGCTTTTCAGAACAGGTTTCAAAGTTGGTCATTTCATTTTCTTTGCTTTTGCAATATAATAGGAACTATTGTATTGCAAACGTAATGAAAATGGATCCCTTGCAATATAGTAGTTCTCAGTGTATGGCTAGAGTTCAACTGTTCTGTGGGGCAACAATGAATTTTGAATGGGTGATGGAGCAAGAGGGAATTGACCCAAACATTGTCAAAGACCTATAATGTCCACAGGTACTTTTCTTCCTTGCAAAAAGAGTTGAGCACATATGATCGTGTGCTGTATGAGATGGTGGCGGACAAGAACAAAATGCAAACAAACAGACTAGGAAAGATGAGATGGAAGCCCCCAAGGCGGGTTCCAGGTCGTCATGGTGGCCAAGGTTTTAGCATCATAGGTACAATACAGCGACTCATGGCACAGCTCCTGACATTGGAGTTTCAATTAGAGTGTATGGACTACCGACAAGAGAATTGGTACCATGCCGATCTTGACTTTGATACTTTCCAGGTTTTGCAGGTATACCACTTTTTCAGTCAAGTTTTTAAAGTACAGTGCTAAGCATCAGTATATACTTGTCCACATTAACTCATCTTCTCATATTTCTTGTTCTGTTGAAACCATCACTCCTTGCTGTAACAATGTGATAAAAGCATCCAAGCTCAGGAACATGTCCCAGGGCATTTGCTGTGATCTCTACCTATATTCCCACTGAATATCACATGTGGATATCAACTGAATTGTGTGAACTGGTTTCAGCGAGAACGGGGAGAAACTTTTTTCTCCTTTGCCAAAGATTTGACAGCAATCTCAAGCAAGGCAATCACAAGGGCAGCATTGACACCTGGGCCTCATCTGGATCCATGGAGGGCAAAGCTTCTGTGGGTATCACGCATGGTACCTATGCCATTATTGGGCCTATTTGTAATTGAGGGTGTGTGCGCACCCTCTGATGCCCCACTGAAGCAAGTACCAGAGATGAAAGCACTCTTGGAGTTGAACCCTGCAGCTGCTTTCAAAGTTTTCTTGGCCAAGCAGATAACCACAGAGTAAGAATTTTGCAACCTCCAGAAGTTGGCAAGGGTCAAACTTGTCTCCAAGTGTGTGAGAGAGAGTAAGGTGTTTTGAGCATGGTTTGTGCTGCTTGAAAGATTGTTATGATTTCTGTCCTCATTATAGGCTGCTTGTATCGCAGTTTGACAGATGGTGCATCTGCATTGGTGGAGAACTCAGTTATCATAGGTGAGCGAAACCGTGTTGCTATGGATGAGCTACAAGAGGCTTTAAGGGATGGTTGCAAGAAGGTGGCCATTTTCTATGGCAGTGGGCATCTACCAGACATGGACAGTCGTCTTAGGGAACAATTCGGTCTAGAGCCAATTGGAATCAACTGGCGAACTGCTTGGTTGATCAAGGGCCGTGACTTCAATCCAGCTGGAAGCTTTTCTGAATTTCTGAGTGCCTTAGCCAAGGCATCTGGATGGCCACTGAATAGATACCAAACACTATCTTTGCTGCTTCTTTCCACTATATTTGCACTTGACCTCTGGTTCTGGGAGCTCTTCTTGATTGGATGCAATGAGTACATCCAAAAATCACTGATTTTCCTTGTGGGCCTGCTTGACAAAGGCTGGAACTTGTGAAGACTCATTCAATAAGGGACTGCAGCTCATTAAAGAGGTGAGAAAGCATGAGCACAGGAGTCAAATGTGAATTGACACCATAAATCTCAGTGGAGCAAACCACCTTTTTAGTGGTCACAGATGTGTGGAGTCTCTTTTTATGGTCTCTTACATCCAAAAGGTTGTTAGAGGTATAGCCTTCAAACTTATATTTGTGTATCCAGACTCTCGATGCTGGAAATCTGTGAGCTTAGTTATTGATGCTCATCAAAGGTGGGTTTCAATATAGTACAAGAGAACTGGAACAACCGGGTTTGTGCATAAAGTCTCAGATCCTCAATCCTACTGTACCATCCAACAAAATTAACTGCCCTGGGGCAAAACTTTGGCAGAGTTAGCAGTAGTTTTGAGTCCCCTAGATATGCACCCTACATAATTTGGGAAGGAGTAGTTGGGACTTGGTGGGAGCTTCTGGCATTAATTTTCAAAACAATAACGGCGAAAGAGGTACTGATTGTGAAACACTGGGATATCTAGACTGATTTTTCATGTAAATAATTATTGTTTAAATCAGAGTTCAGCAGGTTTTTAATAATGAAAGCTGTTCCTGGTTTTTTGATTATATACCTGGTTTTTTTTTCAATTTTGTGACTTAGGTGTGCTGGTGACCATCCACAAGAGGTCTTAGCCAAATTTTGCTACAGGTCAGAGAGGTAAGAAGTAGAAAATGGTTGGAAACCTGCATTGTTCTGGGGACAAGCCAAGAACTAATGTCTAAATATGGCGATTTGAGAATTTTTGCAAATTTTCCAAAAAAATCCTTTGAACCCTTTGCATGTACAGTTTTTTGTCAAGGGACAAAGTTTTTCCACAGAAGAAAAAAAAGCCAAAATAACTGGCTATATATCAGGTTTTTCCCCTTGAAATGTGGTGAATTTGTTCAAATTGTTCCCAAAAAATCCTTTGAACCCTTTGCCTGCCCCATTTTTTATGAAGTTACAAAATTTCGCCACAAAAGAAAAATGAAGTACAGGTTATATGTCAGACTTGGTTCTTTGATTCTTTTGAGAACCATGGTAAACTGATTATGAGCCTATGAGCCTATGAACCCTGATAACCTCCAAGACTCTGTTCCTGTTTCTGATAATTGCCCAACACTCATTCAAACTTCAAACTGCGTCTAAATTGTTTCTGTGGTTTTTGGGTTGGAACTCTGAAGTCCATTTTGTTTCCTGTTCACTGAAGTGCTGTTAGATCCCAAATTTCTAGAAATCATACAATCAATTAGTTTCTCAATTCCAAGTTAAACTGTCAGAATAGAGGTGGACTCATTTATCAAAAAGATATTAGAATGATGGTATTGCCTAAGGTTTAACAGAATGTATCAAGTATAAGAGTGGGGATAGCTGTGAAAAACTTATTTGTGGCTTGTGGCTACTTTACTACAAAGGATGAATGCACTGAAGTTTGGCATACTTTTGGATGGTATTGTTTTCACTGCATTCTGAAGTTGAGGTTGGTGGTCCAAGCAAGTCATGACCGCAACTCTGTGGTTGGGTTTGTTGGGTCATGTGAGATACTGGAATTACATAGGTGCAAGTGTGATATAAAACTCCAAGCATTCCTGAATGAATTCTGTCTTCTGTCCCCTGGCACTGGATTCATTATATCTATGCCATTCTCCAAATGTAAGATATAGGTCATGCTATACCTTTGTTACATTCTTGTAAATTTGCTAACCTTGACCTCAAATAGTGTGGCATGGAAAAAATAGCCTGTGTAAATAAAATGAACTCAATCCTATCTGGAGAGTTTAAATCCCTGCACCATCATTCCAAGATATACCCTTCATTGCAAAATATTGCAAATGTAGCATGACTCAGAAACAGAAAGGCTATCAATCTGCACCAATCAGAAAACATGCTACTGGCATTACCATGTCACTGAAAAAGCAAAGACCATGCTCAAACTGATTAAAGCTTGGCATCCCTTGCTATGATTATGGTCCCTGGGACCATACCCAATAAAAATGAACACTGTATGACTCCTTCCTAATCAAGCTCTCACCACACATTCTGTAATTAATCCAAAACAGATGTATGACTCAAACTGCTTGAGATTTTCAGTTCTAAGCTTTTGACAACCTTTCATTCACATTGGTGAGTTCTCATCTCACAGGTTTTGGCAAAAATGGTTTGCAGGGAGATTGGATGCAGAGGTGATATCACAGCCAATGCTGAGATGGTCATCAATATAAGAACAATGGCTGTCAACCTCTACAGGAAACCACCACTGCTTCTTAGACCAATCTTCTTTCATCTGTAAAATTGGAAGAATTCAATGCTCTATTGCAGAAGCATGGAGCACAGGAGAGGGACCAAAATAGGAGCTTGCAATAGTTAAGGAGTAATGAGAAAGTCACCTGTTAGTTGCATCCAAGAGTCATTGACTTCAAACTCTGTGATTCTAACTTCTGGTCCCAATTTGAAAGCCTTCTGAATGGAGATACCACTCACTGAATCAACTGAGAGAATCTCTCCACCCTTCTCCACATCAATATGCAAAGTAGTTGGGAACTCAACTTGTCCATATTCAGTTGAGTGACAGTCTGGAGATGAGAAACATAAGTTTCCATCCTCAAATTGAATGTTCAATGTTGAAGGTTTTGTCGGAAAGATCTGTTTGAGAGACCTAGTGAAAATGGGGCTGTCAAGACTGCCATTCCCACGAACAGAATCATTCTACATGAGTAAACCACAGGAGTTTAGTAACAAACAAATAACAAGGATGAGAAACTCCAATCAATTTACTGAGTATCAGTTATCCCAACTTTCAGAAAGCATGGACTGGGCTTGAGTTGTTGAAGGACCTGGCATTAAGATCTGCTTCTTGCACTCGGATTTGAGCAATGACTTGAAAAGGCTTCTGAAACAGCCTAACACACACAACATTCACCATGAGCATCAATGACTTCCTGTGTTCACAACTACATGAACAAATTGTGGAGCATGGAACATGCAGACAATGAAAACTCATCATATTGGACTCTACAACAAAGTAGATCACTGAAGAAAGGTTGAGTTGAACACAGGAAGTTCAATTATTCCTGAAGACAAACCTTTTTCGTCCAGGCTTAACAAATACTCTTGAAGCTGTCAGATCCACCTCTGTCAAGAAAACTCCCTGTAGAAGTCACATGTATGAAACCCTGATACTTCAGAGCATGAAACTGTCTGCCTCTCCTGAACTGGCATGGACCCTCAACTGCCAGTAACCTGTAATTTTTTAGGTTAACAAAGTCAAATGCATGTTAGGTGAAACAGACTCACCAACCCCAGCGAACTCCACAGAGAGAAGAATATATGGAAATTGTACCTTGTAGATTGCTTTTGTTGCAGAAACACGAACATCCCTCACTTTGCCAGACAAAAGCTCCCAGCTGCTCCCTCCAACAATCACATCAAGATCTCCACATTCATCAAGCTGCACACAAGAGACAAGCTAAGATAAGGAAAGCCATTGTTCCAATGGTTACTTTTCAATTTTGGTAATTGAGCAACATTCAAATGAGGCTCCAACAGTGTAGGCTTGAGGGCCTGACTTCACATTCCAATCTCTTGTTGAGAATGTTGGACTAGTCCACAGTAGAAAGGGAGTCTAGGGAATCTCTATGAAATCCCTGATTCCAATCCCAATCTCACAATTGAGTTACCTTCTCCTAAACCGTAAATTGAGGCAGAGTAGGATGCAAAATGCTGGGGGAGAACATGAAATTTTCTACTGTAATCTAGTGCAGACTAAAAAAGTAGGAAGCTTTATTTACAGTTCTATGGCATTGTGATTAACTATATCCCTGTAACATGGACCAGGAGTTCCTAGCAACTATGAAGACAAAAAAATAATGACTTAAACCTTCAACACAATGACAACCAGCTGAAAGAATTGGACCAATGCATCTTCTTTCCTTTTCAGCTACATTTGAGAAATGCAGCTGGAGGCATTAAAATACACACCTGTGCATTGAGATAGGTACCAAGGGCCTTCTCTAGCAACCCACCCACAAGGCTTGTGGATCTACAAATTGTCGAATTGCCCCTCTGAGTTATGCCACTTTTGTTCTGCATCTTGACTTCTTGCTTTCCACAGCAGATTTGGAAACACTTCTGGTCTCCAATGACATACAAAGTTTTGTCACCAATTCTACAATGTGGGCCCCCATACTTACTCCCAACATAAATTAGCCCATAAGCTCCTCCTGGCAACAAATAGTGGAGATAACAAAATCCCAATGTCAAAACCCTAGATTTTGTTCCTGAATCAGTTCATGATTCCTTGCAGATTAGGGCAGCCACACACATCATTTATCTCCCACAACTCTCAACTGTTTTGCCTACATGTTTTAGTCAAGTGCGTTGTGGCATTTGCAAAGTAAAGATCAAAACCCTAAATTTGTTCCAGCACCAGCTAATCCAAATTAGGTTACAAACACACGGGTTTTCTATAAAACCCCTCTGTAGAAAATCATCCATCGCTGAAATCTCCCAGCTTTGCATCTTGTTTGCAAATTTCGTGATTAAAGAAACTAAAAGACTCTAGTCCCATGTAAGCTGACAACCACATGCAACGATATCCCATGTCCCCTTCACTATAATCTCTCAGCTCTGGGACTTTAATCTGCTGTTCAACTGATCGCCTTCGTTTTCTCGGTCGAAAATGCGGCATTGTAATACAAAATGACAGACAACGACGACTACACGACAGTAAAAAGAAACAGGAAAAAGCCAAGAACAATGATAACGACAACAACAGAACAACAAAAAAACATCATCTTCGTCTTCTCGGTCGAGAATGCAGCATTTCAGTTCAAAATGACAAGACACCCATAACTCTACAGCAGGAAACAGGAAAAAAACGCCCAAGAATAAAATAGACAAGAAGAAGAAGAAGAAGAAGAAGAAGAAGAGATCGAAGCGAGCGCTGGTGCACTGACCTTGGTTGGAGTGAGGAGACAAACGGGGAGCGTAGCGGCGGCGCTGGGGTATGGATCTCCGCCGCGTAGCAGCGCTGCTGGACATGAGCGGGACGGAAGTCATGGAAGAAAGAAGATGGAGGGGAGCAGAAGCCAATTGCAAGCAAATTTGTGCTTTATGTCTATTGTACATGTAAGGACTGGGGTGGCAGATTAGGTATGTCATTTTGTTGATCACATTATATGACATAATCTTCCAGTGATGATCATAGTTTCCCCAAAAAATTCCCAATTTTTTGTGTCAAAGAATTTTCTTTCTCTCTGCACTAGCAATTGGTGGTAGAAGTAGGAGCCGCCACCACCATCACCATTGAAGCTTTAAGTTCCAACCAGTTGGGCACCTTCCCTAGTAGTAGCAACGGAAGGCAACATGAGGAGGCTCCTCCTCCCCATTATCGTCATTGTCAACTTTGTTCACAACAACAAATGGGGGGGAAGGGGTGAAGAGCTCCGCTCCTTGTCTTTGTCATCTTTTAGTTCCTAGAGTTGTAGTTACATTAGTAGCATAGGAAGAAGAAGGAAAAAAAAAGGAGATGGTAGACAGGCCTAAACATGGAGCTTCACATCACCATTGCCATTGAATTCTTCAATGGAGGCTCAGGGCAAACCCAAGTGTTTCAAAATGTAAAGAGGTTTGCTTCTTTCATAACAAGTTTGGAATAAGGGGGGGACGAGTAGTCCAATCTATACTTGGTTCATTCCTTTTTTATTTTTCATTTTATTTGTGTTTTTCAAATCTAAAGTTTGGACTAGATACTAGGTTTAGGTGCTTTGAAAGTTAGGCTTGGGATAGGGGGTGGGTTCCAATCCAATCCAAACTTGCATTTTTTATTCTGATTGTAGAACCTAGTGATTACGTTCCACACCAATCCGAGCCTGCCACATATTTATTTTCATTTTCATTTTTTTATTTTTCAATTTTCATCCATCTACGTGATTTTTATCCATAAGGCGGATGTAATTGAAATTTTATTTGTCCATTTTCATTTGGGCATTTTAATTTTAAAAATTATTTTCATTTTCATCCACATTGAGGTGTTTTTGTCCATAATTTGCAATTTCTTTTTGTGTGAAAAGTAACTAGTGAACAATAAGCTAATGTCATTTGTTGCCATTGCATGTTTGATTGTAGATAATTCACTTGTTGTTTGCTTATGGGGTGGGGTTTATAGAATATCATATATATATATATATGTATATATATCAAGTGTGTTGTGTTGCAAGTGTGAACATGTGAATACATAATGACTTATCATTGACCAATAATATCTTTTCCAGGGGTTTTTCTAGGGTTTTCTTCAAACAATTTTTTTTGGATGGGTTGGAATTTGGCACCCTTCCCACCAATTGGCACCAAACCATTTTTTTTTTCTTGTTTTCGATAAAATTGAAACATAATTTGAAGTTGTCTAATCTAGTTTTGTCCTAGCCTTAA
>Ga0209208_10003287_pt1 | contig 23182 bp, 18 predicted proteins | sample S1TSphfallax_3_FD_187694 | JGI IMG/M metagenome (GOLD analysis project Ga0209208, IMG submission 187694) | Host-associated microbial communities from peat moss isolated from Minnesota, USA - S1T2_Fd - Sphagnum fallax MG (SPAdes) (version 2) | ecosystem: Host-associated > Plants > Peat moss >...
AGCGAGAGAAAGGTTTGAAACTCATGGTAAGGGTTAAGTTGGGACCATGGTAAAATCCCAAAATCCATTTTAAAACTATTTTACGAATATTACGAATATTATCATCCCCCATTCGAGTGGATTCTCCTGAGGGAGGGAGAGTTGCTGCACGAGGGCAGTAGTAGCCCCCAAGGGGGGCGTTTGTGACCAATGGAGAACACACGAGTATGGGAACCTACCTCCATGTCTGGCAAAAATCTCTTCTTTTTCTTTCCTTCATTCTTTCCTTCTTTCTTTGTTTTTTTTTTTAATTTTCCTGATCTCTCTCTTTCCTCCTTGTGTTTTTGAATTTTCCTGATCTGTCCCATCAAAAAATCTTTTCATGGGAACATGGGAACATAGAAATATAGCAGGATCTCCTCCACCACATAAAACTCCCTAGTTTGTTGGTTATTCAAAAATTACTAAGTTCCCTCAAAAATACAAAGAAAAATAAAAAGAGAGGTTTTTACAACTAAATCGGCGTCTCTGAGTTCATATTCTAACCTTTTTTTTTTAGGGCTTAATATGTCAACCAAGCTTAAGACCAAGCTTTAAAAAAGGTGAAGGTATTAATCAATGTGGGTGCTGGTTCACCCAAGCCAGAAAAAACTTTGCCAGTTCTTTCATAGAGACAGGAAGTTTTTTCCTTTTTCTAAAGGTTTTTGAAATAACTTAGACCAGATTTTATTGGATTTTGATTTTTCTTCAAAGAGTTGGAATTCAACATTCTTTGAATATTTTAAATATTTCAAAAAAAAAAAAAAAAAAACTGAAATCAATGGTACTTTAGACATTCAAATTAATCACATAACATTGGTAGCCAGCCTATACACACACCATTTTCAATGTCATGCATGTCAAGCTTTCCAATCTCACATCATTTCATTGGTCTTTGCAAAAGATGGCTTGATTGAGTGATCAAGCGTCAATTTTGGAAATTTTCAATCCCAACTTGTCAAATGAACACACCTTATTATGCAAAAGAAGTTTATTTTTCGTAATTTTTCAATGAGATCTTTTCAATGACTTATAAATCATTCGATTTGGACAAGATTAGTCCCCTAAACCTTCACTCAAAAGTCCTAAAACTCCACAAAATAAAAAAAGTGTAAACATTCAACTCACAAGGTGAGTTTATTGCATTGTCAACCTAAAAAATAAAGCACATAACTATTTGTTGTTTTAACTTTTGCACTTAGTTCAACCAATTGTCAAAATGGATTAATGCAAATTTTAGATCACATTTTCTTTTATAAGCCATTGGTGACATTATTTCAAACTCCTAAAACATGATGATAACCAAATTATTTTTATTTTTATTTTGGTAATATTTGATGTCTCGAAGACAAGTTGCCTTTAATAAGATGTAACAAACATATGCAAAGATTAAAATGCATGGAACACTAATATGTATTGCCATACATAATCAATGGGAATTGACGAAGATTTAATATTGATATTAAAAAAATTCAACCTTCAATTTCTTTGATTTTGGCATCATTTGATAATCTTTTCAATTTGAATTTTCTATTCCATCTTATGCAATACTAGTTATACCATTTGACTTTCATACAAAAGCTTATGAGTAAATGTCTTATTGACCTCAAATGCCATTGGAGTTATATCCTATGACATATTGTGTGAGCTTCCTTGCATATTGGAGTCACTCATTTTTAAATGTTGGTTTCATCATTTTTAAATGTTCTTCAAGACATTGAAAGTGTTGCCTATTATCATTTGTGATAGTGATTATTGGTTGAATAGTTCCATTGGGATGGAGGTTGATAGGTTGATCAAACAATGTTTATGAAAATATGGGCAAATCTTCTTCCATCTTTTATGAGGATTTATACGAGCCATATCTTTTGGTAATTTCAATAATTGCACAAATAATTCCAATTTTTTGAATTTTTCGCAACGTGTGGCAATAATTACTAGCATGCATCTCCCAAGATGATGAAACCAAAAGGATTCACATTTTCTTTAAGAAACCAGCATATGTTGATAAGTGAAGGTCTACAATGATAATTTTTATTGGAAAACACAATGTATGTTTGAGGAATTTAATAACATTTCCTAAGACAAATTAAATGTTATTCTAAAGCACAAATTTTGTAATTTTTTTCCTTTTTCCAAGTGAATTGGACAATAAAATTTATTTATCTTGTATTGTGTGAATGTGGCAAAAATCTAAAACTTGTTGGATTTTGTTTTTATCTTGTTGATGCAAAAAATTACCAATGGGTTTTATCTTGGTGGCGTAAAGAAAAACATAAGTTTCTAACCATTGTTACACTAGAATGACAATTTTTTCCTAGCCAACCAAATAGAAAGAAAACATATTTTTTCCATTGCTAGAATCTTTAAGTTTGTGGGTTAGAATTAATGTTGGGCAATTATTAACTTTTTTTCATAATCACCTATTTTGGTTTTCTATTTTTTTTTAAAATTAAGAATCAAGAAGATTTTTCACATTTTGAAAATAAAATAAAATCATGTCTTGTTCAATTTTTAAAATTTTTTTTCTTCATGCCCAACTAGTTCTTTCAAAACTCATTTTAATTCATTTAGATCGATTACTTATGTTAAGCCAATTTCTTAACTTCATTTTTAAAAATTAAGATCAAAGGGTGAAAATATGAAAAAAGGAACCAATCGCGCCAAAATTAATTGCATTTTCCAAGTGGTAGTTTTATGTTGGTTTATATTACATTTTTCAAACAAATTTTTAAACTAAATATCAAATTTAAGGTCAAATATTACATATAACATAATAAAAACTCAATTGTTTTTGCATCAAGCCTTACATTATAGTCAAATCTATAACTTTACTTTGAACCACAATTACAAATTCAAAACTATAATAGTATTTAAGGACATTCAAATATTAAAATCTAAAAAGGTATATGTATTTTTATTTTTGAATTTTTTGAACAAATGGATCCATTCTTGTGGAATATATTAAAGTTCACAAAAAAATTGAAACAATTTGGTGAACATTCAATAAAGGATAAATATTTTTGATACAAAAAAACCACATGTCCACATGTTTTTCTTGATTGTTTTAAACATTAGGAACAGACTCTTGAAACATGGTGAATTTTCATGAAAATTATGTAGTTGCAATTTTGAAAGTATAAAAACTTATTTCAAAAGCAAAATACATTTTTTGATATACAATGTTCCCATGGTGAGTATTCAAATTTTCAAAAAATGGTTTTAAGGATTATCCACACACTATTTAGCTCTTTTTTTCATGCTTTCACCCTAAATTTTTTAATATTTTTTCAAATTTTCATAGGCCAAAAAAAATCAACAAGGTTCATTAAAAAACTCTAACATTTAAACAAAACTAGATCCTATACCCAACTCCACCCTAAGACCTTAAACCCTAATTAACTCTAGACACCTTATTCCTAGGCCCCGAGGAATCGAACTTGGGGGTTATTCATGTAACCTACCAAGTATTACAAAATTAATTTAAAAAAGACTTGGTTTTTAATGAACCAAATATTTCAAATTTGACGTTTAAAATTTTGGGTATCGACATTAAGTAGCACCCTAGGTGATATTTGACATGTTTAGGTTTTCAACTTGGGTTTTGGTACATGACTTCATGGTTATGGATGGGAGAAAACTTGCCACAAGCCCCACTTGATAGGTGTAGGCGTGGGAAAACCTAATCCTAGTCTTGACCTAGGAAAACTTAAAGTAACTTAAATCTCGTCAAAGATCTAACCTAATGGGCTACAATGAACCAACACTTTCTAGCACACCAAGTTGGCAATTATATCCACTAGATGGGGTGGGATTTTTCATCTAGTTCTTGAACCTATGTTAATCATCATAGTACCATGCTCAAAACAATTTGTGCTAACCTTTTCTTTAATTCTTTTGCTTCAACTATATATTGCCCTAGTCCATCTTGCCTTACCTATTGGCTAATAACCAACATGTCAATTACCTACATATTCACCCACAATATTTATTGACCTACCCATTCATCCTTGTACCTACCTAACATTTGTGATGTTGTCATCAATTGATGACATGCATGACATATTTAACTTGATTAAGCAATAGGTATCTAATTTGTTAGCAATAAGCAATAGATTTAAAGCTAGGGAAACAACACATTTATAACATTTTGCATTTTTTTACATTGATTAAAATCAAACAAGTAGGTTGGATTTTGGGGGGAAATTTTCATATACACATTCATGGGGGGGGGAGGCAAGGATTTGCATACATAGGCATTAACATATCCCAATAGTATGATTTCCTCAATGATAAGATGCATGTATTGCATGTTTTGGCAATTATTGTTCAAAGTGGAAGTAGTTCAAGACCTAATCCCAAAATGCCATACACACATGTGAAAACAATGCTAGTTCAAATGGAATAGACCACATCAATAAATGTTTTTTTTTATACCCAAATTCAAAGAATTACAAGTATGGTTATAAAGAGAATATACCCTATTTTCCCACCCAAATGTGAATATTACAAGTTTGATCCAAAAATCTAAAACATATTTTAAAACCAATATGTAGGTATTGCATATTTTGACAATTATTGCTTGAAGTTATAATAGTTAAAGACCCAATCCCAAAATGCAATACCAACACATGAAAATGTCATTTGAAATTCAAGAAACCACAAGAACCATTGCATATTTGCCCACCCAAATATAGATATTGCATGTTTGGTCCAAATAACTAGCCCACGTTTTCCCACACAAATGCAAATATTGCAAGTTTGGTCCAAATTTTCAATTCATATTTTTAAACCTATAAGCAAGTATTGCATATTCTACAAGTCCATGCTTGAAGTTGGATAGTTGTATATCCAATCCCAAAATCATCAACTTTTGGTTTGGTTTTCATTTTCAATACAAGTCAAGTAGTAGCAATAGTGGGTTTGGTTACGTTTTTCATTAAAAGTTGAATGATAGTAGTGGGCTTAGCAACAATTCAACTTGATTTCTTTAAAAACCCTCACCCCCCAATGGTTGTAGATGCATTACAAGGATGTTATTTTGTGAGTCAATGAACATGAACATGAATACATAGAATAATTTGTAGTATATTCCATTCACGTTAGAAGGTATTTTTTTTATAGATATTGTTGACATGGAGAATACTCTTTGACAGACATGAAAATTTTCTTCCATGTCATCAACAAATCCACATGGCCTTGCCAAATGGCATTCCATGACTCCAAATTACAACAATTAAATGGTTCCAATGCGTGTAATCTCCCATTCCCTACATTAGACTAGATATTAATCAAAATACATAGTTGTTTAATTTTTTCACATGAAATTTTTGTTGTTTTTACTACAATATAATAATAATAATAGATCTTTTATAATTATAAAATCATGTGAGGCTTAGCAAATGGCGTGAGGGTTTCATACTCTCCTTCCATAAAAATCTATTGTGAACACATATTAAAAAAAGGAATGATGTCTAGTGAATGGCACTTGAGTCAAAGGTCCAAGGTGTAGAGTGCAATGAAATACATAAGTCTTATTCACTTAATGCCATAAACTAGACACATGGCATATAAACAAGGATTATAAACAAAAATGGCACCAACCAAGATCAAACTTATAGGGGTAATCAAGTGATTTAAACCCAAAAAATAAACACAAATAATAACCAATATCCAAGTTAAAGTGCAATGTGGAATGGAGTCAATCATTTCAAATGAGAAAATAAAACTTAATCATCTTATATTTTTTAGTTGATTACAAATGAAAACCTTTTAATATGGACAACATTTGATGCTAAAATTCATATTGAACACAAAAATTCACTTAATTACTCATAGGATTTAAAACAACATTTGCAAATAGATTTTGTGGTTGTTCAAACATTTGTAGTTGTTGTAGCCTTTGGAACAATTCTACCATTTATACAAATTTTTTAAGGTCTTAAGTCCAATGAAAATGTTCCAATACACTTTCATGATAGCAATAAGTGCACAAACTGATTATACATTTATAGAAATAATACAAAAATGTTTGTAACTATGCAGTATTTTACGTATCGAATTTAGTTTTTTTGTGAGCTTTTAAGGATCAATGAAAGTAATCCAGTTTTGAATTCATTTGTTCATTTGCAACATGTCATGATATCCATATCCTTAACACTCTTGCCAAACACCACTAAACTTGGACTTGTATTTATTTATAAAAAAAAGAATTGAAGAGTGTAGATGTAAACTTTTAAGCAAAGGTTGGATATTCGGTAGATAAATATTCTAATCACTTGTAGGATTAAAAAATATATGGGACAATGATAAAAACGTTTATCCTAAAGTTTCTAAACATATTGTAACAATCTCTTGGAGACAATCCATGATCAACACAATTGACGAACCTAAATTTTAGAATGTGATTTCAACAATAGTGTGACTACTTACTCATATTCTAAACAAACAAAAAATAAGCTAATTGATCTTACAAAAAAAAGACCAAAAAATGTTAATGACATAAAATACAATCCATCCAAATCATTAATACTTGTTTATAGTAGAAATATGGATTAGTTGGTGCCAACCAATATTATTACCCATTTACAATGTGGAAGAGCCAAGCTCCCTAACATGCATGAAAAACATAATGACATTTTCCAATGACATAATGAAATAATTTTTTAAAATCATGCGATTGAATACACCAAGGTCAAAAATGGATTATGATAAGGTGAACTAATCATTAATGGAACTTTGATAATGAGGATGAATGAACACCCATTACCAAGTGATTAGAAACCCCCAAACACACATGTTTGTTGTTAGTTGTTAACATTTGGGTGTAAGTTGGTTACAATGTAATCACACACAAAAAAATTTGTTTAAAAAAACATTCAATTCAACTACTATAAAGTAGTTGGTTGCATTGAAGATTTTTTCTTGAATCAATTTCCCTTCTTTAACAACTTATTGAACTACAAACAAAATTTCCAATAATTTTCCTAGGGCTTAGGGCACATGGTAATTGCAATGTTGTGAGTTTACAAAGTTGCATTAAGAAATTCATAAGAGATTTTTAAATTTTTATTTTACACAATTGGGATGAAGAAATAATTATGAAATTTCATATCCTAATTCTCCGGCACAAGCCATAGAGAATTGGTGCCAAATGATAGCATGTGAGGTTACAATGCCAAAAGATACACTAAAGACAAAGATTTAAACATAAAATCTTCTACATCCATTAGGATTCATCTATTGTAGTTTTAGTAAAAAGGATGTTAATTAGGTTTATTTTCAAATCATTTTGAATTTGGAGAAGACACAAATGTTTGTTAGTTCATGAAGTGAGGAATTAATGTCCAAAAAAATATACAAAACACATAGAAACCGATGAAAATTAGAGGGAAAATGCAACAAGGAAGTCAGAAAAGGAAAACCAATAAATTGCAAATGAGCCTAGAAACAAAAGAAGATGAGCTCTCCACCCAACCATAGGATATCTTGGATAACCAAGCTACCCACTCCCAAGTTCAAAAAATAAAATATGGATATCAAAACTAATAACTAACCATTTGAAGCCAACTAATTTATGCATGCCAAAACATTTAAATCAATGTTGAAGGTTTCATATGATGGATATAACAAGTTTATACTAACTATAACTACGACTTGAGCCTTAGCATATGAAGGCAAAACATGGCTGATAGATGGATTAAGAAATAACTCTTTGTGCGCAAAAAATGGTACACTCTTAACTTGAGGAGAAGAAAACATGTGTTTGCATGAAATAACATGAAAACAATCAAAATCAATTATTGAAAGAAATGTGGATACTTCAAAAATAAAATGAAAATTTATTCACAATCCAAATTCTTTGTTTCTTCTTCACTGGTGAATGAAAATCCAAATTGTAACCATGCTTCTTGTTCTGTTATGATTTTTTTTCCTTCGCTAGTGGAAGAAGTGCCTCTCCACACATTAGATGATTAGTTTCAAGTGCAAGGATATGTTGCCTACCAATGCATTCACAAACACAAACAATATTACATGTAAAAGGAATGGAGTCTTAATGTTAGAAATATTATGAAATTATACAATTCAAAAATGAAAATACAAGAAAGTTCACTTGTGGCAAAGTCCAAATGCATAACAAAAGAATTTGGGGGAAAACATGCTTTGACCAAAGTTTGCAAGGTAAGAACATGAATCTCCTTGATTCCTTTGGAATCATGCATTAAAGGTAAAGATGGTTATTAATGTCTTCAAAATCCAATTGTACATAACATCTTCCTTTGACATACAAATCCCAAAAGTAATTACACTAGGAGAAGGCATGAAAAGATATAAATCATCAGGGACAAGAAAGATAACCATGTTAACAAGAGTCTACACAAACAATTCAGGATAAATTAAATTGTTGGTAATAAGAATGAAGAGAAAAAATAAATAGTGTTGAAATGGGAACATACATGTTGACTCCTATCCTCGATGTTGACAAGTGGAAGTGAGTTGGTGACCACCCATTTCACCATTATGGTGAAATTGTAACTTTCAATAAAAAGGTGATTTCTTTAAGCACATATATGCAGGTTATTAGGGTAGAAGAGAAGGATTAATGCACCCTTCTTAGAGAAGAAATCATTTGCAAAGATAAAAAATTGATTCCTCATAATCCTCTAGATTCCTATTCCACAAAGGAATTACAAAGTTGGATAGGAAACAAATGAGACGTGAATATTTCCAAGAAAGCATTAACATGTTGAAACTTTAAATCAAAATTATCATATGCAATTGTTCATGTGTGAAGGTGTGTGGCCTAATGGTAAAGGTTTTTTTTTACCTCAAGGAGATATTGAGTTCAAATTTCCACTCACAAATTATTAAATTTTTAGTTTTTACTAAGTTGAACATTGGACCCAAGGGTCAACCCTATAACTACCCTAGGTATCAAGGTTAAATCAATTAGTTTTTACCAAGTTGAAAATCAGACTCAAAGATTAACCTTATTTGAGTTTTTTAAATATTAAAAAAAATTAAAATCCATTGGTTTAGGGGTTAGGTTTAATTTTTCAAATCGTTCCTTCTTTAAGTTAATAACTCTAAGTTTTATGATGCCCATCAATTCTAGATTCAAAGTGAGATCAATTTTAGATTTTTATGTGAAACAATTTTGAAGTCAATTTATGGGCCAGTTATGGGTTTTAGAGTTTTAAAAAAAAACATGGAAGATGCAATCTTTTGAATTGTAAACTTGTAAATGTTTTTCCTAATTATGTATGTATGATAAAATGCATTAAAATTTTCTTTCCAAGATTCACTTTTATGTTTCCATGCATTGTTCCAATTTTTTTATTGTTACATTTAATGGTTCATTACACAACCTTATGATATATGCCGACATGCGGTGTGCAAAATGTAAATGTTTGTATATGGTCATTACAAGGATAATTGACAAAAAATAAATTAAAGGCGGATAAAGGAAAAATCACAAAGAATACATAATAGTCATTAATTTTCTAGAATTTTGACATTAAAAAGTAAATAAATTTGTAAATTGAATATTATGTTTACAAACTATTATGTTAGTCTCTTGACAAGGACATTGATTATTATAAAAAAGGTTGATGAGTCTCCTTATCATTCTCATGTCACCCTGATGGTGGGTATAATATTCTATATGTACGCCTAAAACTCAATCCTATCCAAAAACACTTTAAAATCCATTAGGTTGGTTGCAATGACCCATCACCCGCCAATGCACTAGTCCAACAAAACCCATATTTCGTGAGTTTCATCAATTGGATGAAGTTCTATTTTTCTAAATTTCCAAGCACTTCCTTGTTGCCCCCCCTTTTTTCCCACCCCCACAAACCTATCTCCCCTTTCTTGATATATATGTTTTTTCTCTTTCTCCTTATTCCTCTTCCTTTGTTTTTTTTGTTTTTCTTTTCTTTTCTCTTTCTCCTTATTCCTCTTCCTCTATTTTGTTGTTGTTGTTTTTCTTTTCCTTATCTTTCTCCAAGTACTCCTCTTCCTTTGTTTTCTTTAATTTCCTTGTTCATCTTACTTTCTTTTTCCTTGCCATTTTTTCTTTTTTTTCTTTGCTCCTCCTCCTTTTTTTTGTTGTTTTTCTCTTTGCCCTTCTTTTTCTCTTTCTCCTTGTTTTTTCTTCTCTTTCATGTGTGCTGAGATTTTCCAACTTGGAGCAAGAAAGGGGTTTGGAGATTGTGTGTGTTTGAAACTTTAGTTTGGAGTAAGAAAGGGGTTTAGAAAGAGAGAGAGCACATCCGTGTGTTGGGAAGTTTAGTTTGGAACAAGAAAAGGATTTGGAGAAAGATCATAACTTATTGTAAAGGTTGAGAGCTTTGGTTTGAAACAAAATCACAATGCAATGTGGAGCTGGGTTTGGACCAACGACACTTGCTACAACAATGCAACAAAGCTTGGGAGCTTTTACGGTGAATTTGTTTGTTTTGTTTTGTTTTGATTTTTTTTCCCCTCATTTTTTATTTTTATTTTCTTGTTTGCATGTTTTTTGCTATTTAAAAAAAATATAATGTCATTTGTTTACTACCAAGTTCATGACATTATAGATGGAGATGTTAGTGATAGAAAGGGATCTTATGTGGAGAAGGAATATCATGTCATTACTTCTCCTTTTGCATGGACTTGTTGATTTGCATTTTTTTGGATGCAATTTTCATGGTTTGGTGCATGTTGCATGCAACTTATGTGTATATAGAAGCTAAAGGTTAGTTTATGCCAAGTTTGATATTTTGGCAACAAGTGGCATGCAAATGGTTTCCAAAAAATCCTAGTGAAAATTTGAATTTCAAATTTATTTCAAAGTTTGCATTAATTAATGTAAATATTGTTTTTTACAAATTCAAATTTTGTTGTGTTAATCAAACAAAGAATATGAAAAATTAACAATAAACATAACCTTTGTTTGGACATGCAATACTTACACATGGGTATTTCATATTGCATTCTATAGTGTTTTGACCTTGTAATATTGGCATCAACCTTCCAAAATTTGCATTGGTTTTTTTGGCTAACCATCTAGTACTCACATGCATAATTGTTAAACTACATTTTGCAACATTGTTGCCTTACAATATCATATCACATACCCAATTCTTCAATGGTTTTTTTGGTCAACTATGCAATACATGGATATGGGTCTTGAAATGTCCACTATTGTATTAATCAATTATGTAATATATGCATATTTACACGTTTTCCCAATTCAAAATTCGTTTATATGCATATATTAAATGTGTTATGTTTGACATGCAGTTTTGGCATAATACCAATGTTGGGCATAACATTTTGGGGTTAGGGTCCACCTAAAGTAAACTTGGACCAACAATGTGTGTTGAAGTTCCATTCAACCTTGAATGCATTGATTTTTGTAATACCTTCATTAACAATAATCATCACCTTCCATGGGACCTAAATAAGATTATTTTATGTGTGAGTGACACCAATAAGGTAGCGATTTAACTAAAAAATATAAAAGTTTTTGTGAAAAAGTACAAGTTTAACCCATAAACAATATTGGTTTTGCCAAAAGGTGAAGATTTAACTAGGATGTAAAAAAGTTTTGCTAAAGAAATTTAATCAATAAAATATATGAATTTTGCCAAGATACATGGGTTTTGCCAGAGGTGGAAGTTTAGCCAATTAAAAAAAATTCTGAAAGAAAAAAATAGTTAAGAAAATGTAAAGGTTTTGTTGAGAGTTAGTGGTTTAGCTAATAAATAAAAATGTTTTGTCAAAAGGTAGAAATTTAGCTAGAAAAGAATATTGGTTTTGCCAAGAGTTAGAGGTTTCTAATTAGAAAATAAAAAGGTTTTGCTAAGAGGTGGAAGTTTAGCCAAATGAAAATATTAGTTTTGTTGAAAGATAGGAGTTTAGCCAAGAAAAAATAAAAGTTTTGTTAAGAGGTAGTGGTTTAGTTAATAAGTAAAAAAGTTTTGTCAAAAGATAAAAATTTGGCCCAAAAGAAAAAATTGGTTTTGTCAAGAGAGGTAGAGAGGTTTAGCCAAGAAGTTTTTGTCAAGAAATAAAGGTTTAATTAAAAAGTAGAGAAATTTTGTTGAAAACTAATGTTTAGCTTGGAAACAAAAAGATTTTGTTGAGAGATAGAAGTTTAAACTAGCCCAAAAAAAAAGGTTTGCCAAGAAAATATAAAAGTTATGTTAAGAAGTAAAGAAAAGATAGAAGGTTAACTAAGAAATAAAAAGGTTTTGCCAAGAGATAGAAGTTTAGCCATAAAAAGAATATAACTTTAGTGAAGAAGCAAAGGTTTAACCAAGAAAAGATAAATGCTTTTGCCTATTGGATAAAAGTTTAGCCAATGAAAAAATAGAGGGTATGTAGGAGGGTGGGTCAATTGTTAGCGGATAACAATGACAGCCCGGTTTAAATTCCGGAAGCGGGCTAAGTGACCACGGGGTTTTTAGACCGGGCTATGTGTACTGGGGCGATCCTCGTAGCACCGGTCCAAAAGTCACCTTGGTTTTAGTATATTCATAATTGACGCGGTAAATTACTAGTCACTAAATCCAGTTTACTGATCTCGTCACTGCCTTAGCCGGACCGGAACCCGCAATCTGGTTCGTCCATACCGGACCGGACTCGAGCGGACCCGACCGGACCGGACCGGACCGGACCGGACCTGACCTTGGTTGCCGACAAACTTAGACACAAATCAGTAATTAGTCACTAATCAGGCCACTAATCAGGCTCACTTAGCGTGAATGAGTAGGTGATTAGAAAGTTCGTAGGTTACTAATCACGAGAGCTAGGTTACTAATCATCAGGGCTTCGTCTTTCTCGCACGAAAGGGGGAGAGTTGCGGATGTGAGTAGAGTGGGTTTGCGCTTTCCTTCTTCTTTCCTTTCCTTTTTCCTCGTCCGCGACGCTGCTGCACGCTCGCTCGCTCGCGCTTCCTTCTCTTCTATTCCTACCTCGCGCTTCTTTTGTGTTTCTAACTTGTGCCCCGGAACGCACCAGAGAGACTCTCTTCTCTCTCTCTCAAGTGTTTTCTTCTTAGTAAATTAATTCCCTGTTCTAAGTTTTTCATTTGTTCTCTCTCTCTCTCTCACTTCAAAGCTCTTTGTTTGTATCTCCCCGAAGTCGAGGAGGATGCGTCTAGCTTTCCTGCTGCTGCTTTGATCTTTGTGGGCCAGACAGTTCGTGACGGCATGGGGAACAGGTAGATCGTTTTGAGGGCTTTGGAGTTTCTGTGATTAACCTAGACCGTGGTCGCCTTTTCAGGGTCTCTGATTTTACTGGCTTGCATACGTCGAGGTCAAAAAAAGAGGCGCCGTTCTTTGCCAAGAACAAGAAGGGCGCCACGTTTTGGAGCTCGGTTTTTTGGAAGCCATGTACAGCAATTTCAAGGAACAGGCGATTGAATTCGTCAGACAAGCAGTAACGGAGGACAATGCAGGAAATTATGCCAAGGCTTTCCCGCTTTACATGAATGCTTTAGAGTATTTCAAGACGCATCTCAAGTACGAGAAGAATCCCAAGATCAAGGAAGCTATCACTCAGAAATTCACTGAGTATCTCCGCAGGGCTGAAGAGATTAGGGCCGTGCTGGACGAAGGAAGTGGGCAGGGGCCGACCGTGAATGGGGATGGTGCCTTGGTTGCCAAACCTAAGTCGAAACCAGGGTCCAAGGACGGCGGGGGAGGAGATGGAGGTGATGGTGAAGATCCTGAGCAAGCGAAGCTGAGATTAGGACTCAATTCGGCTATCATCCGCGAGAAGCCTAATGTCAAATGGGGGGATGTTGCTGGCCTGGAAAGTGCGAAGCAAGCTCTTCAGGAGGCTGTCATTCTTCCTGTCAAATTTCCGCAATTCTTCACAGGTGCCTCTTCCTCATCTATCATTTCTTCAAGAGCCTTGAACCGTGCATCTTTAAGGTTATGTTTTTTGGCCTCTTTGCCCCACACTCAAGCTACCATTCTGTCATGTCAATGGGCTTTTGCCCTATTGGACTTACAGAGAACTTACCTCTCAGTGGGGGATCTCTTTGACTTACAGAATCTCTTCTGAACCCTAATTTTGACTATGTCAGTTCTGTTGGAGGTCTCCAGCTCTTTTAGATAGTTTCAAAAGTTAAAGTTGATGCACATGTGACACAGGAAATTCTTACCTTGCATTTGCCTCAACACAAACATTATAACTACCAATTGATTGCTTTCATACAGTCGCTGCCATAACAGTTTTAGGGTTGCACAAGAAGTTATGGAACATGAATTAAGTCTCTGAGAACTGAAGGTTTTGAATCTACAGTAGCTCTTGGAAGGAAGTAATTAGTCATTCCACTATAACTGATGTCTGTTGTGGATTTGTAATTGAATTCATTGCTCTGTGACAAACTTGTAGTGTCTTGTTATAGGGATGTGTCCTGTAACAATATGTTTTCTTTTCGTCTGTGAATACAGGGAAGCGAAGACCGTGGCGAGCTTTTCTTCTGTATGGGCCTCCAGGAACTGGGAAATCATACTTAGCAAAAGCAGTTGCCACTGAAGCTGACTCCACTTTCTTCAGGTCATCTTCAATCTCAATTTTTCTTCTGGAAATTGTTGTGAATGTTCTTCAGATGATTTTCCAAACTCACATTTTCCTGATACAAAAGTTGCAGCCTCCTTGTGAGGGTTTTGACACAAGAGCAAGTGCAATTTCATGGTGTAACATGTCAATGTGATGACATGTGCAACCCTAAATTCTACATGAAGTGCTTGACACCATCTGGTTGAATTGTGATCAGCTTGGGTGATAATTGGATCAAGATACTTACCAGCAGTTTTGAGGGTGCATGTTGAATTATTGTGTTACAGTTTTAAGGACAGGATGCAGGAATGTCTTGACTGTGTTTTCAACATTGGGCTGCAGTATTTCTTCATCTGATTTGGTCTCAAAGTGGATGGGGGAGAGTGAGAAGCTAGTAGCAAACCTATTTCAGATGGCTCGTGAGGCTGCACCGTCAATCATTTTCATTGATGAAATTGACTCTCTTTGTGGTACACGTGGCGAAGGAAATGAGAGTGAGGCCTCCCGCCGTATCAAGACCGAGTTGTTGGTGCAAATGCAGGTCATCCATCCTGCTCTGCTTGATTCTATTGCCAGATATTTTGTCTTTGTTTATGAGCATCCTGATATAGGTTTCTGCTGGTCATTGTGGTTTTCTCAGTGTACTAGCACTGCTCTGTGCACTAAAAGTGAGATTGATAAAAGAATATACATGTTAAGAACAGTAGTTTGGTTCAGGTAAATTGTACTCTTGTTTGGCAGGGTGTTGCATTTGGTTGTTTGGTTCTTTAGGTTGCTTCAAAGGCTCTACAGTAAAGGAACCCTGATGGCTTATAGAAAGGTTTGAGATACTTGTTACCACGTTTGAGTATTGATGGTTAGGATGAAGAGAATGTGTTGCAGGTTCAGTTTCCAAATCAGAGACACTAAGCTGTCAGTTGTGATTCCACTGCTATGAGTTTCAAAAGTTCAGAACCTTTACTTCTCAGTTTTTTAAACACTGAATGAGCCTTTCAAGTCAAGATTCCAAAAGCTGTCAGTACCAGCCAGTGCTACAGTGGTTCTTGCTATACCTGAGATTTTTGGATTGATTCTTTGCAGTTGAAATGTGTGTTTGGCAGGGTGTGGGAAACCAGGACACAAAGGTTCTGGTTCTAGCTGCAACCAACACCCCTTACTCCTTAGATCAGGTAAGGTTTTCTCTCTGAGACAGAAGTGATAAATTTAAATTACAGAGATACACCTCTTTGTTTGGGAGCAGATTTCTGCAAGTAGCCCAAGGATTTCTTAAGTGTTCATAAGAGTATGTATGTCTACTGGCCTGACTTCAGTGTCATCATATCATGGTGGTTACTTTCAAATATGAGGTGGAGGGGAAAGAGAGGTCATTGATGACAAGAGGAACAAATGAGGGTTCTGTGATAAGGTTATATCAAACATGGATATATATCTAACATGGATACTGGCAAGGCAGGCAGTGAGACGTCGTTTTGACAAGCGTATTTACATTCCTCTACCTGATCTCAAAGCTCGACAACACATGTTCAAGGTAGAGTGCTCAACCGGTACTGTCTTTCTCTTTATAACTTATTGGGAAGTTCTAAGAAATATGGGTGATATGGCAAAATTAGCCCTACTATGCCAACTGAAAATTTTGGATTTGTAGAGCATCCAACCTTATAGCTCTACTTCTATTTTTTTTATAGATTTCCCAATGTAAGATTAGCTTTTATGTTGTTACAGGCTTTGGGAGAATGTGCTCCCATCAGTTGAAAGTAATCATCAATAGTCAAAGTTTTAATTGAAGCATGAAGCCCACAATTTGGGTATTCAGTCAGGAGTTTCACATGTTCATTCTGTAAGGAGCATGCTGTAATTGGAATTTTTATTGAAATTTTCTTGACATCTCACTGCTCAAATGTTTCAGGTTCACCTGGGAGATACACCCCATAATTTGTCAGAGAAAGACTTTGAGGATTTGGCAAGAAAGACAGATGGTTTCTCAGGTTCAGATGTTGCTGTTGCTGTAAGTGATGGACCTAATATTCTGCTTTGCAAGAATGCATGTTTCCTATCTATCTACATGGTCAACAAAGACATACAAAACCAGTGATGTTTTCTTGGCTGTAATTAAAGGGAACATCAGGATGAGCCAGTTATTGTCCTAACACCACAATTGCTGCAAACACTATAGTAAATAAATGAGAGCTAAGAAATGCAATGACTGAAATTTGCAATTTCAAATATGAGCGTCATTTTTTACCCTCAAACATTAACTTTTCCAGGATTCCCAAGCAAGGAAGGTGTAATTCCTTGAACACTGGAACCTACCTATGCCAGTGAAGATGGTGCAATGCTGTGCAATTGTCATGAATTGTAGAGGATTCTAAACTGCTAACTGCTAACCAAGTTGTTACTATGTTTTTCAACCTCAAGTTTGTTGGAGGTCTGACTAAGCCTGCAGATGTTTATGAATGGATGAGAATCTGATGAAGGTTAATGGATGAGAATATGGATGTGCTTTCAGGTGAAAGATGTCTTGTTTGAACCTGTACGAAAAACCCAGGATGCAATGCATTTCAAGAAAGTGACAACTAAAGAAGGTGAGGAGATGTGGATGCCTTGTGGGCCTCGAGAACCTAATGCAAAGCAGACCACCATGATTGAGCTTGCTTCTACAGGCCTTGCAGCTAAGGTGAAAAACCTATCAACCCTGGAATCCTGCAAAGTTTTTATTTATTCATAGTATATTGGGATCATTTTGTTGTTGTTGTTGTGTGTGTATCAAATGGTCTAGCTCTCAAAGCCCAAAAGAAGTGTTTCTATAGGTCAGAGCAAATCCTCCTGCAAACCTTGCATAATAAGGATGTTTTGAACTGCATTGATGATGGGCAAAGATCAAGAGAACATAGTTATTAGGTGAAACTCAAGTTGTCTAAGTTTTGGTCTTTTCAGTTTGTTTTCTTTGGTTTGAATCCCAAATGCTGTTCTTGCTATCTGTATGATCTGTAGTTCCACATCATGCTATAGTAACATGTAGAGCCTCAATAGTAACATCATGTTCTGGCTCTTGTTTTCATTTTGTATGGATGCATCTTGTATTGTAGATTTTACCACCACCCATTATGAAGGTTGATTTTGACAAAGTCTTGGCAAAGCAAAGACCAACAGTGAGCAAGAGTGATCTTGAAGTCCAAGAGAGATTTACTCGCGAGTTTGGTGAAGAAGGCTAAGGTACTATAACAATCACAGAATATGTTTTTTGTTTCAAAGCATCCCTTGATGCCTTGTGATTAGAACTAGCTATCAGTTACACTAAACAAGTTTAATTTCATGTCTGCCTTCTACAGGTCCTTGGTGGTACCAAGGAGCCTTTTATGTAAGGACATGGTTGAACTTCTGTGTTGATAGATAGATTTGTGCAAGTATTATTGGACCCTTCTGCAGTCATTGGTGGTGATTAAGCATAGATGATTTCCACCCACTGTTGTAGTGCAGGACAAACCCACCTGAATGGGGTTGGTGCTTCAGTTTTTTCTCTGATTGATATGGTTTTAAACTGCCATAAGACACTGTTGACATGTTACACCGGCATATTTCTTGGTGAATCAGTTGCTTTGAAATGTAGGTTGGATATCACCAGAACATAGTGTTACAAGTTGGGCATGACAAAATATGCATGGGCTCAATGGTTTGTCCCATAATCTTGTCTCCAACCAGAGTGGAAATGAAGGGTGTGTACAATGTGCCCATCTCATGAAATTGTTGAAGCCATATCCGGATGCTCCAAATCAGGTGCCTTCATGATTTGAAATTCCGGTCTTTCCTTCAAAGTTGTTTAAACTATTTTCCAATATTCTCTTAGGGGGCTACTGTTGATAGAAAATTAAAAGGACATTATCAGTCAAGCCCAGCAAGTGTGGGCACATTGAAAGGAAATGCAGAAAGGACGAAAGCAATATTGCAAATGACAGATGTTGCAAATGGGATAGATGACAAATGGGAAGGCAAATCACACCTTTGAAAACTACAAAAATCCTTACTATAATTGAAAACTTCTCTGGGTCTGATGGATGTTACGAACTTGGTTTTTGGGTTCATACCTCTTGCCAGTTATTCCCTTTCGGTCTGGTTTTAGTTAATTTATTCTCTAATAGTGGTGGGTATGTGACACAGATTTGTAGTACCTATCATTTGATAGATAAGGTGCATCAGGACCGGTGCAACTCCATGAAAATGAAATACCCCACATGCCGAAGGGACAATCAATATCCTCTAATGTTTCCATTGTGAGCCCTGGCTGTTTCTTTCCATTATATTCATGGATATTGCCTCTTCTGATTACAAAGGCATAATGTGCAAGGTGCCTACTGCAACGTTCTGCACTGGAACTAGTGTAAGATGACTTCTGCACCTGAATAGTAGACATAATGCACATCCACACCTGGAGGGGTGGCCACCTCATGATTTATGTGGATGATCATGATCTTCCTCCTGCTTTATGCAAAGTTAGTGCTCAATGGCTCAGGGCAGAATTGTACTAAAAACTGAAACCCACTAATTTGCAAGGAGAGTCTTCCATCAAAAGTCCTTCAGCATTCAACTCCACCCATAAAAACCAAGTCAACTGCAAAACTATCTTACATCATACTCAATACAATTGCACTGTGCCAGGAGTTGAATCGGGGGACATTACAGGTCCTTTTGCAAAAGGATTGTGGTTCTGTCTGAATAGTTGACACAAACTTTGAACCAGGCATAATCACTTATCCCAATGCTGAAAGCACCGCAACATTTCCACAAAACTGTATTGGCACATGGTCATTTCAGGCAACTTTGCTCAATCAATGCTTTACTCTGTGGCGCAAACAGGGAACCAAGTCTAGCAAACAGCTACTTGGCCAAGTTCTGTTTAGGTTGGCCCTAATGTGTGTGAAGTTTAATCAGTACATTGTTGATCATGATGAGGAAAATCAACCCCAACAACTATGTGGTGTCCATCTTCTCACCATCTCCAGCTGCAATATCCATGGCCTCATCTTGGCCTTCTGCCTGATCCTCACCCTTCTTGCCTGTTTTCCACAAACCTAATAAACTCATCAATTTCCATAGTGGTAATCATTTTTTACACCCCAATTGCCTTTTCCTGAAATGGTTACCCTTAAATCAAGATGAGTCACAATGTTCAACAAATGCAAAGAGCAAGGGGCTGCATACTGCATCAAGTGGACAATTAAATGAGCAGATGAGCACCTTTCTTTTTCTTGCCACCACCCTTCTTCTTTGCCTTGGTAGCCATTGCCAACCAGGCTTTGATCTCTGGGTCCTCAGGCACCTTCAAGGGCTGAAGTTCCTGAAGGCTGTGGCCAGTGATGCGATCTGACCCATTTGGCATCAACAAGACTGTGAACTTGATGTGCGCCACAAAGTCCCCTGCATGATCTCATTTCAGTCGCCATTAACCCTCATGAAGATCAGATCAGACAGCAAAAAATGCAGTGAATCCAATCTATTCTACTACAATTGGTGGCCAATATACCTTTCATAGTGGAAATGCCACATCAGCTTAAGTACCAAAAGTCCTGATGCCTTTGTCTGACTTGTGATAAAAGTTTTACACATTTTCTTTCGAACAGAAGAAAGAGCTACTTACAACTGAATTAAAGCCTCTTAAGCTAAATTACAACCACTCATAAGACAAAGCGCTGACAGAGAAACAAGAGAAACATTGCAAGTGTAAAAAGCTCCTTTCCAGTTGAAGGAGAGGCCTTAGGATAACATGTGAGTCAGAAAGGGGGCACAGGGTGTCTGCAAAATTCAAAAGAACCAGATAATTAGTTTAGAATTGGCCTCAGACTGACCAGGCTTTTCATGGAGAACAGGGTAAGGCTGTAAAAGATCATGATTGACACACTCCACAAGTCCAAGCCGAGCTCGCTTCTCCTCCAATGCCCTGCATCCATCCATATGAATCACCATAAGCCTCCAGCAAAACAGCATGTCTAGGAGCATGCGGCACAGTCAATTGGACACCATACTTATGAGATGGCAGAGAAAGCTTCACAATAAACCTTATTGCAGAAGTGGTGGGAAGCTTAGTCACAATGTCAGCTAGCACTTAGTTCATCCATCATCTACAGGGAGAGTAAGAGAATGTTACACCTTGCAGTAAATGGCATTATAGGGAACTTCGTGTTGATTTCGCTGAAGATAAACCGGGATGCCTTCATCTTAAGATGGTAGCTCTTGTCAACAGCTCTCTTATATATAGTTGTTTGCTTTTCATCAAGCAACCGTGGCTATAACCATCCCACAAAAAGCAGAAAATCAAGTTGGGAACACCAAGAAGTGAAGTACAGTGAGCTAAAAACACCAAACCTCTTGGGTACCATGTGTTTTAATCTCCAGCTTTCATGTAAGCACATTTCACATTCTTTTTTCCCTAAAAGAGATACTACAAAGTTCAGATCATGGAGATGCAGACAAGAGGTCATGTACAGACCTTGCCCTCCCCAGTGCTGGTGACAACATCAATGGCATACACCTCATTTTCCTCAAACTCTGCATCGTCAACACGTGTTTCCGAGTTGGCCACACTGAGAATCACTTTGTTTGCATCAATCACGAACTGTTTCATTTGATGGCTCAATACACCCTCTGCAATCTTGCAGTCATATGCTGCTGCCACTTTCTGTATTGCCTCAGTCACCTCCTTATTCTGCTCAACACCCTCATTTGTTATGGTGTGCTTCAATTCCAGATTCACAAGCCATTGACCTGCAAGTGTAAGGGCAAGAAAAAGCATATGGCCAATCCACTTGGCCAGACACCTCCAAATACTAGAAGAGACTCATCAGATATAAAGAGTCCAAATTGGAGATGAGCATTTATACCTTTCTGCCAGGCCTAACAAGTCGAAGGGCTACTTCTGCTGCTGTATGACAGGCCATCAGCACATCTGCAGCTCTGCCCTTAACAGGGCCATCACAAAGCATGTGTGTGTGTGCTACGACTGCTACAAACCCATCAATGTGACAGCCCAGATCTCTGTCACCCAATATTCAGCAAAAAAAATCAGCCCATTCTTCAGACTCTTCCCAATCCACTGTACAAGTAATTTAATTTAAAGTCACATGTTTCCTTCCACCTACTATCAGGAAGGAGGAATATAAAGGCAACAAAATCCAATGGTATTACTGGTTTCAAAGAGTTCATACCAATGGATTATTGTCCATCCCTCATCCTCTCAATGAAAAAGTCTGAATAAGTTTCTGAACAGTGAACTCAAGAGAGAAGAGGTGTCTTTTTGCTCTTGATATGGACAACAGTTAGTAATTCCAGACATTACAAAAGGAAGATGGTGATGACAAATGCTTACATTTTGACAATGTCATTGGCTGCAAGAACCGTCTCATCACCTGCCAAAGGTGAAAAATGGCAGACTGTGTTGTTGATTGAAATACAGGTTGGAAATGCAACGCCCTTCTCAATCTTTTTTTTTGAGTTTTTGAACATGAGTGCTGTATGCCTGCCACCACAAACCCATTGCATTCAGGAATCCTGAGAAACGAATTCTTCAATTCTTGCATTGAGAAAAGCACAACTCAAATGAACTCCTTTTATGGATTTGAGGACCTCCAGAAAATATGGAATAATTTTTTTTTAATTCTACAAGTAGCAGCACAACATTGTGGAATCCCCAAGTTGATTGGACAGCAATCCAAGAAGAAAGGTTCAGAGTAGAGGTAAGGGAAAAAAGAATAAGCTATAGTTGAGGGCAGGGGTAGAGGGAACACTGAATCTTACTCTTGAATCAATGCATCACCCTTCTCACATAGGTCCACCACCTTCACCCCTGGCTTGCATTCTGATACCACTGTTTGCAATGCCTCTGCTCATCCACATTCATACCAAACGTCCCTTTCAAACATCTTATTCGTTCCTTCTTCTCAAATCTCCCATTCAGCTCTCAATGCACATGGAGATAATTAAGACATTTTCTAAAAAGGACACAGCATCTGTAGAGACATTCAGCTCTGAGTTCAAACGGATAGGTTTTAGTCAAAGAGTTTCATGTTCCACATTTTTCCAATACAATTTTGAAAATGAATATACCAAACATTTTTGGGGCGTCTGTATCAGCAGATCTTCCACATCCGGAGCCATGATTTCGGCCAACAAGAGAGTCATTACTACAGAAAGGGATGTTAAACAATTATCATACCACAATACATCAAGTTCCAAATGCCAGAGATTATGTGACAAACTCTTGCATTCCATTCAGCTTATCTCTTTGTTTCCCACACCGAGATGAAACCTTCTCATGTCACGATGCTGCGAGACGAGAATCGAAATCAAATTTCAAATCAGAGCCAATAGACTCAGGGATTATGAGAGGTTTGAATTTACTCAACTACAAAATGCGGACAAGATTACTAATTAGGGCAAAATGAAAGTGTCTTCTCACTGTTGGCAATTTCAGCAGCACATTTGTACTTGGTCACCACATCTTGGGAACTCAGGTCCAATTCCTTCTCGTCCTTATTCTCCTCGTCCGACATCGCAACTCCCCCCTTTCTTCCTTGCAATCCACTCCCACGCAGAAAAAAGGGAGAAAAACAGAAAA
>Ga0209208_10003288_pt1 | contig 23179 bp, 16 predicted proteins | sample S1TSphfallax_3_FD_187694 | JGI IMG/M metagenome (GOLD analysis project Ga0209208, IMG submission 187694) | Host-associated microbial communities from peat moss isolated from Minnesota, USA - S1T2_Fd - Sphagnum fallax MG (SPAdes) (version 2) | ecosystem: Host-associated > Plants > Peat moss >...
GTTGTGCGTCAAATCCCATCTCTCCGTAAACTTACCACACCACATCACGGACAGCATCATTCGGGTTTGTTGCAAATCCTTATCCAGGATTTGCTTTCTTGTGAAAAGGATTTCTGGATGTACAATTTATCCCTTTGACACATGATTCTGTGATGAGGTTTCAGGCAGAGATGGTGTGCGGAAAAGAATAGGAGTGAAGAAGGAAAGGGCACATACCAAGATTGATCTGTCGGTCTCCTTTTTCACAAAAGCTCCACAAGATTCTTGTCCTCGCTTCACTTTACACTAGTGAAAGTGCTGTCGTGATGCTGCTGCTGAAGATGCCTCCAGGATCCCACCCACGTCGTGTTCCAGCAGAAGATCCAGGGACTGAACGGAAGAAGAGAAGAAGACTCAGTCAGGTTTAGGGTTTAGGGTTTTAGGGTTTGCAAAGACCACCTAGGAATCAACGTTCCGGGCTCGGTGTCACACCGTTAAGTGGTACTGGGCTTTACCAATCTCTACCGTCGATTCACTTCCGAAGCGTGCTCTCCACCGTCGATTCACATTGCAAGTGAAACTAATTGGACCAAAAGTGGAACCAGCAGAAGGCTGGTTGGCTGGCTGGCTGGCTTTTCGCCACCTATTTAGATTTATTTATTTATTTTCATTTTTCAGATATTGATGATTTTTCATTTTATAACTATGAATTAGTGTGATATGTGCCAAATTCCAATGGTCCAATTTTATGAATTTTGAAATAGAAAATGGTCTGAAATTCAATTTTCATCAAAAACTGGATAAATGTTTTTTACTCAATTTCTGATGACCAAAAATTAAAATATAAATTCAATATCTCCTCCCACACCTTAGGTCTAGAAAATTAAAAAATTATTTCCATAAAATCCAAATATTCCCCCACACCTTAGGTCTAGAAAATACAAAATTATTTCCATAAAATCCAAATATTCCCCACACCTTAGGTCTAGAAAATACAAAATCAGTTCCATAAAATCCTACTCATTTGAGGGCTTTCCAACACTAGTGAAAGAAAGCATGCTCCAATTTCTGATCTTATTGAATTTTCAATGACAAAAATCCTCAACATTCAACCAACTTTTGCATGAGAAGTTTAAACATTACAAAACCACCTCGGTGCATCTCTCTTCTCATTGAGGTTTTCCAATGGCACCGAGAGTGCCACGGAAGGCATCAATGGTTTGGGATATCTCAACATGACAAACAATTGACAAACAACTCTACACCCTAAACCCTAAAAACCCTAAACAAACAAACTCCCTTCCTCAGTAGATAGATATCTCTATTTTCATATTGGATTCGGGTACTAAATTTCTAAAGGTAATTCCCATAAATTTGGTGCAAATCAGCAATATACTACATGTTTGCAGAAATCCCTACTCTAAAGCAAAACCCCAAGAACCTCACAATTTACACAAACACACGGTTATTGTACACAAATTTATCAAGTTTGGACATGTGGAGGTTCAATGTTATGGGGCGAGTCAATCTGCTTTGGATCTGAAACAAACCCATCCATCTGCCACGACAAATTGTCCAATTTGTAATAGTTATGAAGGTGCATGTTATGACCATGATATTATGCTTTTGATATGAAGCAAACAAACCCAATCTGCTGCAACAAATTGTCAAAATGTGTAGTTGTGAAAGTCTGATGTTATGGTGAGACATCTGAGATCATGTTTTGATCTGAAACAATAACCACCCATTTGCTGCAACAGATTTTTGTGTGAAATTTTGGTAGCTATGGAAGTTTGTGTTGTTGCAGAGATGATATGCTTTTTGATGTGAAACACAAACAGTTTGTAAAAAGGTACAAATCACTAGTGATTTTTGCAGAGGCATAGTCAAGAAGACTCCAAGAACCTCCTCCTCCTCCTCCTCTAGTTGCAAGATTACTGGGTAGAATGACAGTCATAAGAAGATCAAATGGATTCTGTTGAACTTGCTGAGGCCTTGGACTCGTCATCTGAATCAATAACTCCTCTGAATTATATTAGTCGAAGACTTGATGTCAACAAAATCTTTGAATGTAGTTGCAGAAGATGCTTCATTCGGAGGCCAAGAAGGTGTTGATAATTCATGAGCATCATCATCATCATCATCTACATCTGCATCTGCATCTGCATCAACAGAGGTAAGAACTGCTGCTCCTGCTGCTGTTGTTGCAACCAATGTGGTGGCTCCTCTCTTCGAGAAGGAGGAGTTACTAATAATCCGTGATGATCCTCCTGCAGTCTTCTTTTGAATGTACTCTCTTAGCACACTGGGAGGCCGCATTTGTTGCCCATGTCGATCCTGTGGAGGGAGAGAGGACTTCAATGTTTTGTTGAGTCAAATTTGCGATTAGTAGCCAAAGTGGCAATTATCCATAAGAAGATTTAGCCAAATTTGACAACAAGCTAAATATGAAAGTAAACATTCTAAAACATCCTTCTATATTTTTGGCTACCTATTAGAACCATGTAATAATATAAATCTGGAAAATTTTCTTTAAATTTTGGTGAAATACTGGCTATTGAAAAATCTCAACAAGTGCTTGATTTTAACACTTTCCATAGGAATAGAAGAGAAATCTACCTCCACTCCATGATACTAGACATACCAAGCCCAGTCTAGTAAGTGTATATTCCGATACTTGCAACACAACACTGGTTTGGACACTAATTATATTATTTACAAAAATGTTGAAATTCAAAAGAAAAGACATTTTTCCCCCAAAAAAAAATTTTTTTGTGAAGGAAAGTAAAGAATCTTTTGAAATATTCAAGGATATATGTTTTTTTTTTAACGCTGAATTTTCAAAACTAATTAATTAATTATTCAACAAACATGTTGTTGAAGTTGCCCCGGTTCTATTGTACTTCTACGATAAATAGTAAACACCAAAATTGAAACCCAAAATTATCCTTAGAATAAAATAAACTATTATCATAATTAGTGATAATAATAATAATAATAATAATAATATACTCTTGTGATCTATTTGCAGCAATTGGAAGTTTCATTTATTATTTTGTATTGAACTCAAAACTGCAAAGGAGAAAACTTGAGGTTTTTTTCCTTTTTTTTTGTTGCAAAGGAAAAAAGAAAAGAAAAAGGGTGGTGGTTCTTTTAAGGGCCTATCCTTTACCTTCTTTCGCAGAGCAGCATGCCAGTGATTCTTTATTGAGTTGTCTGTTCTACCTGGTAACATCTGCCCCAAAAACAAAACACCCATCAAGCTTTAAATTTTTATTTTTAAAAATTTATTTTAAATTATTTTTAAAATATTTAAAAATTAAAGAAATTATTTTATATATAAAAAACCAACATGTATGTAATTGGATTCCTTGATAGCCAGATTTGGCTAAATCTCTTCTGGCTGATGGCCACTTTTGGAGTAACATGAGAAAATTGAAAAAAAATTATAAAATAAAATAAAATAAAACTGCCTGATACTGAGAGAGGTGTGAAGAATCATGAGAGAGAGAGAGAGAACAGCAGCAGCAACAAGAGCAAAGAAACTGATTTTGTGTATTACTTGGAGAATTGTGAAGAACTTCAATTGTTTGTTGAGAGATTGAGAGAGAGAGAGAGAGAGAGAGAGTGTGTGTGTGTGTGTGTATGTGATGTGAGAGAGTGAAGCAGAGAAGGTGATTTTGTGTGAGGAATAATATGGTGGGTGGGGTGCAAGAGACTAGAGAAATCCTCCAGACAACAACACACACACACACACATACACACATAACAGTTTGCTTACCTTAGCAATGGCAGACCATCTGTTTCCAAAAGTGGAATGTGCATGAACAAGAAGCTCTTCTTCTTCACTGGTCCAGCACTCCTTGCGTATGTTGGGTTGCAAATGATTCACCCATCTCTCTCTGCATTGTTTGCCTGACCGATCTGTAAATTTCCTCCTCTCCCCAACAACAACAACAACAAAAACACACACACACCCACACCCACACCCACACACATACTCATTTCATTGCATTGCAGCTTACCTTGTACATAGAAACCAAAACTGTATTGTCTGGACTTTCAAGCACCGATATCAAATCCGTCAAGAACCCTTCAACGAAACACACACACAAAAACTTTTCATGAAGAAACTCAAATCCAAAAACAAGGAAAAAGAAAAACCAAAGAAACAGAAGAAGAAGATGATGATGATGATGATGATGAAGATGGTGATGACGAAGAAGACAAAGAGAGCATTGCAGTGAGCAAGATGATGCAAAAGGAGACTGACTCACTTGCCAGGAACGTGGAGATGAGGGACCAGCGTCTGGTGCCATAACGCTTCACCAATTTACTAACGATTCTATCTTCTGCACAACCCCATTGTCCCTTCACCCTGCCTGCAAGACTTTGCTGTTGCTGCTGTGACGAATGTGGGAAAGTCTTGTTGTCGTTGTCGTCTGAAGTTGCAGCAACGTTTATGCCCAGCTGCTTGTCGAGTTCATGAGTTGCTGAGCCATGGGACTGCTGCACATGCTCTTGTTGATCCAAGCTTCCCTGGATGATCTGACTACTACAAAATTCAGACACCGAGGAGCTGCTGCTTACGACGATGTCAGCTGCTGCTGCTGCTGATGATGATGATGATGAGTGCAAGTTCAGTAGTTCTGCAGCACTCATGGGCCCAGAGGTCGTCGTCTCGAGCACACAGTGCAGAGTCCTTTGCTGCTGCAACCAGCTAGACGTACTTTCTGGAGATTCGCAAGGAGCTGGAATCTGAGATTGTAAGAAGCCAAGGCAGCAGCAGCTTCTTCTTCTTCTACAATTTGCAGCAGCAGCAGCAAAAATAACATCATCATCATCATGACCAAGAACTCCTGCAGCTGCTGCAGCAGCGTTGTTTTCAGCTCCTGGACTTGCTGCAGCAATTGGAATGCTGCTCCCTGGATCGAGTGCCTGACCTACTGCACGCATCGATGTAGCTCCAGGCGTCGGTGATTCTGCAATCAGATCGCCAAATTCTGAAGGATGGAAACTGTTTTCTACTGCTTCTCCTCCTCCACCTTCGAGCTCACGCCCGTCATCTCTGCATTGTTCAGATTCTTCTTCTTCTTGCAGAAGAGTCGGACCATGTTGTTGTTGTACAGCTTGTTGCTTGAAAGAGTTTTCCTCAAGTATATTGTTCTCGGCGGCCCGCGGTTCTGCAAGAGTGGGCACGGCGGATGTCTGATCACCCGAAGAAGAAGCTGTTGCTGCAGCTTGCAACATTTGATGCCGGCAGGTTGCGAGTTTCTTGGCAGTGTGAGAAGAAGATCTTGAAGAAGGTCGCACGAGAATTGTAGCCTCGGAGGACGACATCGGTGTCATGTAGCTGAAAGCACTTTGAGACGAGAGTTGCAGTGGCGAGGAGGAGGAGTATTGAGGGTTAGATGATGAACTGCTGCTGCTGCCGCCAGAGGAAGAGGAAGAGGAGGAGCCTTGGAGGGAGTGAAAGAGGGCCGAGAGTCTTGTGGTGGTGGAAACTGACAAAGAAGGGAAGGGTGTCACAGAAATGACCTGAGTGGGCGCTGCTACTGCTGTTCGAGGAATGGGTCGAGAAGCAGAATGCTGATCATGATCCCACAAGAAGCTGCTGCTGCGAGCTGCTGCTGCAGAATTACAAGAAGCAATCGCAGCTACCGATGGCAAACTACTCCATTGCACTAGTGGACATGGAGGAGGAGGCTGCATGCATGCAGCAGCAACATCATAAGAACGAGAACGAGAACAAGAAGAACAAGCCACTGGTGGTCGCCAAGAAGTTGTCACTCCTCGACTCCGACTCCTCCTCGGATTGTGACCATGAATTGAGAGACACGAGTCTTCGCGGAGAGGGAGATCAGAGACGGCGGCAGGAGGAAGCAGAGAAGGAGGAAGAAGATTAGGGTCGGGGGAGTGCACATGATCATGATGATGAGCCTGGAGATCAATGATCAAAGAAGAGGCGATCATGCGCAGATCATGCTCAGGTGCTGCAAGAATACTGCTACAAGAAGAAGAAGGCTCGTCAGGGATCGACATCCTGGGTTTTGAGGATTCTGCTGCTGCTGCTTCTTCCGAGTCTGCCTCGTCGACGATGATCGACGACATCATATCTCCACACCCAAGTTTTCAACACTTCCCCTTTTGTTGCAACATCAGATGATTCTGGATCACACTATCATCATGCTGCTGCTGGGTGGGTGGTGCTGCTACTGCTCCATGCAGCTCTTGTTCTGTGCAGAGGACTTCAGCTTGGTGTCGCTTGGCAGCTGCTTTCCAAACTCATTGAGCTGCTTGCTTGCCTGAGCTTGGATGTCAAACATTGCTTCTAGTTCAGGCTTGCTTGTGAAATCATCATTTGGGTTTTCTGCTTGAATCTTTCTGCCTGAGCCACAATTCCGTGAGACAGACAGTAAATCTAAAGGAACAAATCTACATCTGTGATCTTAGAGTCTTGTAGAATTCAGCCCATGATTGCAGTGAAGTTGGCAGGCTAGCAGCAGCAGCCTCACACAGCATCACTCGGTTTGCAGTTCAACATCACGGGTGATTAAACTCGTGCACGTCTGTGAAGGGTTTTTTTTGTTTGGATGGGTATGTTGAATTTTCCAAGGAGGTGGTGGTGTTTTGTGTTGTGCATCGAGCGGGGCTTCCAAGAGCAACAAGAGCGAGCAGCAAGTGTGTGTGTCTGTGTGTGTGCTGCAGCAGCAGCAGCAGCAGTAGCTGCAAAAGTCTGAACCGGTACACAACAGGAAAAAACAGAACAACAACAAAATGACAAAGAACTCCAAGCGTTGGCTCAACCGCTGGCAGTTATACAAGTCGCTTTTGGCACCCTTCCTCTCCATCAGCATCATCCTCATCATCATCACTACTATGCTTCTGCGCTGCTCTCTTCACGTCTGTTCACGCGCATCCTCCGAAGTCCACGGACATCCCAAAATACCCACTTACATAACAACTTTTCCTCTCTCTCTCTCTCTCTCTCTCTCTCTCTCTCTCTCCGCGATCACTTCCTTACTTATACAAGGACCACCACCGGTCCCCAGCAGCAGCTAACTGTAATCTATCGATCATGAACCCCAAGAACAGTCGCGCGCAATATCAGCAATCCTCATCGCCAAGCGCGAGAGAGAGAGAGAAGAGAGCGAGCGAGAGAGAGAGGAGCGAGAGAAAGACCGCGCGCTCTCTTCTGTATATTACAGAAATGCATAATCTTCCACCTCGGTATATTACAGAGGTGCATAATCTGTTACCTCAGGATATTCTGCCAATAGATCGGCAAATGCAGATTTATACACGTATAAAATTGCGATTACTAGTGCAGAATTGGCTTCCTTATGCTTTAGTCGGCCACCACACAGGGACATTCATCCAATGTGAAATGTGCTGATATTGTGCAGAATAGGGCTCTTATGTACTTTTTTGGCACAGGTACATTCATCCATATAAATAGTGCTGATCTTTTTTGTGCAGAATAGGCTGCCACGTAGTTTTTAGTCAGCACCTGGCACAAACTGATCCATATGAAAAGTGCTGATTATTTTGCAGAATACGCTCCCTATTACAACACCAAAAATACCCCTAAAAAAAATTTAACTAAACTTTTAAAAAAACACTAAACCCCCATTAAAAAATAAATAAAGGAAAAAGTGAGGTCCCCAGACCTCAATCACATTTGGGGAAACAAAATTGGCACCTCGATTTTCCAATCTTGTCCGTTGGGGTAAACCCTCTGCTGACCTGACTTCTGGTTTTCGGACCTCAGTTTTGGGGATCTGGATTGGTTTGGGACCTGGGATTTTAGGGTTTGAAGAGGTAGCTTGGACGGAGGAAGAAGACGACGCGAGCGAGCGAGCGATTTCGGTAAAGACAAACGCAAAGATTGAGAAATGGAGCTCGGATCCGGCAATGCGGAATCGTGCAGTGAAGATTATTATTGGCCTGTGCTCGATTTGTCGGGAACACCAACTCGTTTGTACCATTTTCATCACCAGTTTCGGTCGAATGCTTCATCTTCCAACAACTTCTTCAAGGGCGTCAAGTGGTAGGGTTTCCCTTTGGTCTTTGTTCTCATACGATATGTAGTGTTTTTAATTTGGAAGGGGAATCAACAGGAAATAATAGAACTAAATGTGCATTTGATAGAATGTGAAAAATTCTTTCCAGGAGGATTCTGAATGCTAGAGTTGGTACCATTTGTGGTTTGTTAAAGATGAGGAGGACCTGTGTCCAAATGCCCTGGATTTTTCTCTTTGTCGCTTGATGTAGCAGTGTGTATTGGGGATGTTCTTACATTCTTCAATGTTGCCATGTGTGGAACAGTTCCTTTTTCTAGAAGGAATTTGGGAATTCTTGAGGCTTAAACCCTAAACCCCTCAGCTAGAAGCATTGTGGCAAACGCAAAGGCACGGGCTGAATGTTCATAGGCTAGAGTCATCTTAACTTTCTGTTTTCTGCTGTGTTGTGGACTTTTGTTATGCCCTGGATTTTTGTTTTTGTAGTTTGATGTAGCAGTGTGTATTGGAGATGTTCTTACTTGCTTCAACTTTGTCATTTGTGGAACTATTCCTTTTCTAGAAGCAATTTGGGGCTTTCTTGAGGCTTAAACCCTAAGCTAGGAGCATTATCACAAACACAAAGGCATGGGCTGAAAGTTCATTGGCTAGGGTTATCTCAAGCCTTTCTGAGTAATGCTGTGTTGTGAACTTCTGCAGGTCTCCAGACGGGTCGTGTTTCCTAACTAATAGTGATGACAACAGCCTTCGCATTTTTGACTTGTACATTTTTCTTGCCATCTTCTTTACTTGCTTCAGGAGTTGCATCATTTTGGCTGGAAATTCTTTCTTTCTTTTTCTGCTCATTTGAAAGTTTTGATGTGCTGCTGCTTTGGTTTTTTGAGAGCTTTTCAGCTGAAAAAAGAGAAGATTTTTTCAACTACGAACATATGCTTATAGCAATAATAATCCTCAGAAAATACAACACCATGCAGTGACAAATGAGGGAAGTACAAGTGGAAGAAGTCTGATCTGTTGAATTTGTGAACATGCAGGCCAAGTGACACACTTCAAGAAACCCAGAAAACTCAGGCTGCAATGGAGAATGAAGGTAATCTAGGTTGTTGCTCACTGATCTCTCTTCACTTCATATCATTGCCTCCCTTGTTTGTGTGCTACAAAACTTGATGAAGATTGCATTGTTCTATTTCAGTAAATGCCTAAAAGGGCTTGCTTGTGAATTGAAGTAGATATCAACAAAAGACCAGAGACATGCATTCGTCTGCTTTGAGTGATTCTGAGGGATAATGTGGGAGTAGCAGATTCATTTTCAGCTGCCATAATGGTTCCAGAAGGGGAGACAGTTTATGACTTCTGCTGGTATCCTTACATGCTTGCTTCAGGTGCCTGGACATATGCAATTTGAATTCACTGATCTGTAACACTAAGTAGGTTATTTGAAATGCTTTTGTACTCTGCCAGATCTGAGCATACAGGGTTGATTCTAGGGTCAAGGTTTTTAAGAGTAAAGGTTGATCAAGCATCATATTTCAAAGAATGAGGATGCTGTTTCAATTCCAAGGTTAATGATCAAGTTCTCCCAATGTGTTGACACAGTACATTCTTTGGAGGTTTAAAGCATCAATTGGTTACCATTAGCATTTGTTTGCTGGATTTGTTTCCACACTCCAGTCCATGAGATCAACATTTTGGGATGTTCCGGGATTCTGACATTCAGTGCACAACAAAATGCAGACGCTGCTACTTGTTGTTTTGCTGCATCAACAAGAGATCATCCTGTGCACCTTTGGGATGCAGTAACAGGAGAGGTGTGTCCATATCCTCTGTGATTCATGTGCCCTCTCAACCTAATTCTCTGATCCAAGTGCTATGCAGTGTCACAATTCTATGCCACACATTTGTCCTGTGTTTCATTTGTATCTGGGCACATTCACTAGTTTCTAGTGACAGTGTGTAGTTTCTTAGTGCTTGTGAAGAATAAATGAGGTGTCACAGAAGAAATCCCTCAGACATTAGTAGATGCTTCCCTTGTAGAACAGGTGGTTGAGAAAACAGGAAAAATAAGTTGACAACTCTTTTGTAATTGTGTGGTTGTAGTTACGATGCACATACAGAGCATATGATGCCATGGATGAAATTGCAGCAGCATACTCCATTGCCTTCAACCCCACAGGATCTAAGTAAGCTTCAGCTATCTCACCTTGCTCATATATGTACTAGAAGACAAGGACATTTAGGCATGCAATGTCTTTCTTTCTGTTCTGTTTACTTGGGTATTTTCTACTTCTCCGTTGGTTCTAGGAAGCTGTCTTGTTGGTGCTCACCAGGGTACAAAGTTTTCTGGTTTGTCCTTTCTCTTGATGGCTTAGAATACTTCTAGTTTGCACCTACCTTATTGAGTAGCTATCAGTGTTTCCAGTAAGACTTCTGGTGGAATTTTTATGTTTTATTTACACAATGCTTCATATTGAGACCATTATTTTATGCAGGTTGTACTGTGGCTACAACAAAACCCTTAGGGTTTTTGACATTGCTCGTCCAGGAAAAGAATTCTCACAATACTCCACTTTAACCAAGACAAAAGATGGCCAGACAGGTACATCTGCACTGCTCTTTGTGCAGATTAAAGCTCAATAGATCAATTGTGAACTGACATACAAAATCTGTCAACAAGAAGACTCTGCATTTTGAAGATTTAGAAGAGAATTCAATGGGAGGAGGATGTGAATCAGATGCACAGCTTTTGTTCAGAGCAGCGAGTGACAGAATATGTTGCTGAGTTGCATACATAAGTGCAAATGAAGAAAATTAGTCTGATGATTTTAGTACGAGAATTATGAGAGCAACAGTTAGATGAAGGCAACACACTGTGCTAATTCTTGACAGGTATAATATCATGCCTGGCTTTCAGTCCTGGCTCAGAAGGTCTATTGGCAGCTGGATCATACAACAGAACTACCGCCCTCTACAGTGAGAATAACTGTGAGCTCCTGTTCGTGCTTCATGGACAGGAAGGTGGCGTCACTCAAGTAAGACTTTCTCTTGCCTTGTTTTGTTATCATTGGCAGGTATTGAAATGCAACCAAATTGTCAATTGAAACATGACTTTTATATGTAGGTTTTCCATTGTGTGCATTGATGGAATCCACCTGGGCATCACCAGTTCAACTGTTCAGTTTTTTGGTATAATACTGAATCCTCATACAGGAAAGTGCATTCCTTGTTCAATGGAAGCATCACCCTGTACTGTGGACCATGGCAAGTTATGTACTAATGTTTGTCAAGTACTACGGTTCTGATGGGTGGTTAGTGGGCTACTTTGTTCTTGATTCACAGGTCATGTTTTCAAAAGATGGAAATTATCTTTACACTGGTGGTCGTAAGGTACTATCTCAACCATACATGCTTAGGTTGTGGCTCTATGTTACTGCATTAAGTAGGGTTTGACTCTTGTACAGGCATACTTATCTACCAGTTATACCCGGTGGTAATGAGAGGTGATATATGGCTGCTAGCAAAAACTGTTCCCATGCTTCTAGATATGTATGTCTAGTGTTTCAAAAATGTCACATGTTGGATTCTTGATATTTTAGTTGTGTATATGATAATCAGTTTGAGAAAAAACAATGCATATGGTGGGTGGATGATCACTAAGGTTTCAGATGTACCAACATCACATTTCTGCCAGAGTCTTTAGCAGTAACAAAGGTTCCATGTGGATCTGAAAGTCACAGTATTCAGTGTTAGCCCTGTTGGGTGTCTCTCTCAAAGAAGTAGGCAGCCCTGTATAAAGTGTCTGAGGGTTGGTATGATACCTGTAATTTCTCTTGATGGGGTTGGATGATTTGAGAAGGACTCTTACATTTTGTGCTGGGATGTTCGCAACACTGCCGGGATAGTCTACAAGTAAGCATGTCTGTTCGTTGATCTGCATGATGGTACTACCACAGTTCCTTTCAGTTTGGTCCATTGGTTGTTGATTCCATCACAGTAGCTTGTAGCACACTTTATCTATGGTTACTTGTTGATAGAATATCTGTACTACTGTTGTGAATACTTGGTACAGTCCTTGTCATCCTAACTTGAACCTGTGCATGTTACCATGGAGTACAGGTTGCCTAGAATAACAGCAGATACAAACCAGCGAATAGCATTTGACATTGAGCCATGTGGTCGGCATCTGGGTACTGGTGGCCAGGTAACATATTTTCCAATGTCACAGTTTGCTGATCAGCCTGATGTCATGATAATCAATTGGTTCTTCTTTGGTAGTATATTTGCCGTCTCTGATGTTCATCTATGTTTGGGTACAGGATGGATATGTTCACATCTATGACTTGCAATCAGGGGAATGGATCTCTAGCTTCCAGGCAGCATCAGGTATGACCAGTTCTTGATACCATTTTGGGAGCAACTTTCTTAGTGCAAACAAAAATATGTTGCAAGTAGTGTACTTAGAGGGAATGAGTCTGACATGGTAATTGCAGACACAGTGAATGGGTTTGGATTTCATCCCACTCTACCATTGGGTGTAACTTCATCTGGGCACCGACGAATAGGCTTGGAGTTTGAAGATGAAGAGCAAAGAAATAACTTTGACAGTTCTGGAAAAGGAGGTGAGCTTGACTGCTATCTATTTCAAAACTTCTGCAGCTTTCTTAACTCCAATTGCATTTTTTGATGATGCCATGAAAAACTTTTCCATTCTACGAAGGAAAAACTCAGGAGTGCAACACTTTGACACAGTTATGTACAAACTGTTGAAAATGCATCTGAGAGGAAGACATATTCATCTGTTGGACTATCTGGTGGGGTGTTTGCAGTGCAAGAGAATTGTGCATCTGTGTGGGAGTTTTCATGCACTTGGCAAAGCAGCACAATTGTTGCTGCCAATTCCAACAATTCACTTGTGAACCAGAGTGAAATCCAACAAGATTTGATAGAGCAAACTACAGAGTTCAGGACTCCTGAAGAGGGCAAGACAGATGTGCATGCAGATGCTTTGGTAGTGGTGGCAGAACAGTCCATAACCTCAGTGGAACTTGAGCAAGTCACACATAATGTAACTTGATTTATAGCATGCTTATGTAAATTCTTTAGTACATAATGATGCTTGCTACAGTAGGCAGCAATTGCTGATTTATCACAAACTAATACAAAAACTTGCTATTGATTATTTTTGTTGTTCATTTGAATCCTCTGTGAACACACATTTTGGATGAATTTCAAGAACAGAAAGAAGAGCATTCCAGGAGGAAGAGATTTGATTGTGACCGTCCTGATTTTGACCACAACTGGTTAAGCTGTGCGGCAGCAGTGGTCACCAACCCAAAGGCACCACTGAAGTTCAAGAGGAAATGAAGATTTTATCTACTTGTCATGAAAGCAAAGGTACTACTCAAACCCCAGTAAGTTTTGAAGAAACTGTTTTCTTTTTACCCTGTGACAACACTGTTGAGAAAAATAGCAACTTGTGCAGCAAATAATGTTGCCCAACAACAGAGTGTCACACCTGTCACTTTATATCAGATCCAATTGTGGGAGATTTGGGTTGATACGCAATTTATGTAAAATATCTAAATGGTGACTAGAAATGACAAACAGCAAAGCTTCGGGTACATCTTTCTAAGATTCCACTACTAGGAGAGAGGCCAGTGGAATACCCAGATGGGGCAGAGAATGATTGCAAGTATTATAATTAGTGTTCCAGACAATGATTGTACGTGATGTGGTCACTGAAACCAGTGTTATGCAGTTGGCATGTTTCTTTGGGTTCAGGTTTGATCTCTGTTCAAAATTTTAAACCCTGTGGTTCCAGTTTTGGCAAGAACCTCTGAACTTGCCAAAATCCTCACAGGTCTGGTTCCATGTACACTACACGCTTCTCAAGACTGAAAATTGTATAGGTATGGGTTTTTAGAATGAATTAAGAATGGGAATTGCATAGTTACATAGTTCTACAATTAACTAAAATCCTATCTTTATGAACTCTTCAAAAAAATTCACTTCCTAACTATAGAATTAGAACCTTTCTTCAAGAGTTGTTTCTTCATATGTCTAATTTTGGTTTCGATTTCAGTTTTAGCAAACGCCTAGTTCCATGGTCTGATTCTCGTGCTGATTCCTTTGGTATGTTTTAAATGTGTTTATATCATTTTAAACTAGAAGAATAATCACTAGTAATGTTTGGATGAGCCAAACTTTTTGCTGATTTGTATAGATATCACTTATAAAACACTTTGTCATATGTCTTTTTAAAAACATAATGAAGATTAAATTGTATTTCAAGTCATTTGGCCATTATGATTTTAAGACCTATAAATTTTTACTCCCTTGTTATGTGCCCATAATATCGTGATAGTTATCGCAATGGAAACATTGGGGTTACTATGTGACCGTCCAATTCAAGTGCAATGTAAAGAATGACTAACAAACAAAAGTGTAAACCATAAAGAGTTATCATTGCAATTAGCATTTCAATTTTCAAATCACCATTATCTTGGATTTTGAAATCCTTTAAAATGAAATTGAAGCATGATCCAATGATTTTGAGAATGTCATGGTTAAAGTGGGCACATGCTTAGAAGGATTGGGAAAAAAAGATTCATGATGATTGACACTTCATTCAACTAATGACAAGTTTTGTTGATGAAAGGAAAAATGCAAAATTTCAAATTCTCTAAAAGGAAGATGTCATCTTAAATGTGGAAGAAGTGACCACAATAATTAAAGTTCACACAAAATTATTTTTGAATGAAGATGATGTGAACCTATATGCTTTGAAGGCAATCCCAAAGCCACAAGAAAAAGATATGCCTTCCATCATGACCTCGAATGAGGAAGTGGATATTGAAAAAGGCAATATTTTCAATTTCATTAAAAGACTTAACATGCAAGAGAAAGAAATAACATCCAAAGTTTATTTCATAGGTAGCATCACCGTTTTTTTACAAGTTATAGAAATGTTGATTTACATCATTTCATTTAGGTGTAGTCACAATAAAACATGCCAAAAAAAATGTCTGATGAAAAATAAAAACATCAAAATTGAAGAACTATTTATATTTTACCATTTAAAACCATAGCAATCATGGCAAGTTGTTGTTTTTTCATTCATATGAAAGTTAAAGACTTCAAATAAAAAATCCATTTGATAAAATTGTAAGTTTCAACTACGATTTAAGACCTTTAAAAGTGAACACCTATTACATTAAAAGGAATCAAATTTGCAAATGACTATCAAAAGAATTCATATAATAAAACAAATTTGATAGGAAAAACAATTTTAAAATAAAAAAACTATTAGCCACATTCAAAAAACATTCATACCCTAAAATATGTGGAAATCCAAATTTTAAAAATTCAAATAACTTTCCAAAATTGATCTAGAATTTTGTAACTTCAAAAGTTTTTTATAATATATAAATGGAGTTTAATGTACATGATGTGTTCAAAAAAGTTGTAGCTTGTTACAAAAGAAAACATGAAATATTTAAAAATCAATTTTTGATTATGATTTGAAAATGTTATCATTTTAAAAAATGAAACATTAAATTTACAAATAATTAGCACACTTTTCGAAATTCATATTTATTAAAAAAGTATAAACAAAAAAATGGCATGTACTTGAACAATTACAGGCATTTATTATAACAATTTGCAAAAAACATTGTTCAAAAAATCATTTGTATGAAAAGAAAAAAATTGGGTAAAAGACATGTTATCCTTTTTAAAAATAACTCCATTGGTTCATTTTATCTTGTTTTCACCCATTTGGTCGAAATTTGTTATGTGAGTATGCAACTAATTTATGTTATAACCGGATGAATGAAAAGCCTTTGCAATCACCTTCTTCATGAAAACAATTCATCAAAAAAATTTAAATATCATTATTACCAACCACCAAGCTTTCAACTATTTATTTTTGATACCTAATCATACATGGAGGATTGTGCCATGGATTTTATTATTCCCAAAATATGAATTTACCATTAAAATTCGATTGAAAAGAAATGATTGCAAAATAATATTCAACTAACAAATTTCAAATATGCAATGGACTATTACAACTATTATGACATGTGACAATGTTCATAAACAAATTAGTGTTCATTCAATTTGACCATTTAAAATATTTGAAAATAAAGAATTGACTTGTTAAAGTTTTTTCTTGTCACCCCATGAAATAATAATTTTTTTAATATTGTCGCCAAGCTACTTCATAAAATGAACAAAAATATGTTCAGGAAAAAAAGTGGTAAGGTTTGTATATGAAATGACTATGACACATTTTGGAATATTTCTTAAGATGATTTGGAACAATAGCCCATGATTCACAAATAATGTCATTAAAGTTAGCCATCAAATATAACACAACCACAAACATATAAATTTAACATTAATGTTTGGTAAAATACGTGAATAAAATGTTGAACAACATCTTGAATAAAAAAATGAAAGTGTGTGAAATTTTACACAATTAGGATAAAAATATGTACGCCAATTAATGTGAATGTACAAAATCCACATTTAAATGAACAATAAAATTCACCCCTTTTCTAATATAAACTAAAATCAACATTATCCATCAAATATGAAATAATGACCTTTTGCATAACAAAATGGCATTGGTTGGGAGTAAAAACATTGTAACACAAAAAAATTTAAGATGGTGGAATTTGAAAATATTAATAATTGAAAACCCATTAAGCCATCAAAAGAAAAATTCAATAAGACAATGAAGTCACAAATTTTCTAAAAAAGAAATTTAATCATGGTGTGATATAGCCACCATGACAAAAAAGCTTTTGAAAAATTGCCTTCAAAATGGTTGAAACCATACATTATCATGAATTTTTTTTTGACAACAATATGAATGAATTGGTTCACCTTGATTGGGAGGAATATGGGAAGATTAACCATGAGAAATTCAAGCATTTTCATAATGGTTGAATTATTGTCTCAAAAACATAACAAAATAAGTGTAAGGTTTGATATAACACAAATATTGGTTATTATGGGGTAAGAATTACAAATATTAATATTATGGCCTAGGGGTAAAAGGATGGATAAGTATAGGAAATAAATAATACAACTTATGAACCTTATTTTGAGAATATTATAATTAAAAATTTAACTCGGGATTCGTGAACTATTTGATAATTATTTTGGGTTAAACATAATTTAAAATCAATAAAATGGATTTGATTTTATCCAAGGAAATAAATTTCAAATAATGTAATGAATCAATCATAGTTTTAAAATTTTAATGACATAATACTATTGATTGTAGTTGATGAGTGAAAATGTTTGGTAGATGTAAATGAATGAGGTCAATAATTTATCAATTCACCCTTTCAAATATAGAAGGAGTTGTGGGTGGAATTTTGAATTCATATTCTCTTTTTCATATCATTACTTTGTGTAAACCTTGGTATAAGTCTTTTGTGTAATAAATCATTAATGCAATAAATTTGCATGTTATTTTGATTATGGAAAAATATTCACAAAGGCAAATGTGCATGTTTTGGTGAACAATTCCCATAAAACAAGTCTTTAGATATGTGTGATGAGTTTCTCATTGGGTAAAATTTATATAAGGAACAAGCTTTAAGTGCATAGGTCATTTTAACCCCAAAATTTGCAATTTTAATTTTTTATTATTCAAATATTTTATATGATGTGTGACTGTTGTGTGTGAATTTAATTGTGCACACTATCTATATGCTATTAATAATTTGATTGAAAAGTTAACCACCATAAATTTTGACCCTTCTTAAGTTACATTTTTCATTTTTAGCTCATATTAATTTTGAAACAATAAATGTAGTTGGTAATGAATTTTGAAAGTAGTTTATCACATAGACTCGTATTAGTTGGTATATTACCCTTCACTATGCCAAAGCAAAATTTATGGGTCCATTCTTGATTAGAAACCTTGTTTGTATATGCATTCACAACTATGTGACTATGTAGTTGATTCAAACTTGTCATTTACATCATCTAGTCATAACCATGACTATAGTTGTTTATGCCATGATGGTAATCATTTATGTCATTTCATGACATTTTCATGGATGGATGATCACAACCTTAGAAGATTATGTGATCACGGTTGTCAAATTATGCAATAATAAATAGAATAATAATCATGAAAAATGCATCCAATGAATGAAACTTTTTTTATAATGTGAGTCATAAGAAAAATGATGTATTATTCTCATGTGGTGGCCTAAGCTAAATTCAAGAATTTATTGTCCATTTATGAATTGCCACATGGGGAACCTATTCCAAGTTTAAAATTTTATCGACCACTTATGAGTTGCCACATGGCAACCTAGAATTAAGAAATGAACATTTTTTGGCCCAATCATGTGATGTCATGTGACAACTAAAGCTTTTAAAACCTTGTTTAGGGAACCTAACCTAAATCATTTAAATTAAAGATAAACTGAAAATAAATTAAGTAAGCTATCTAAATAAAGAATGTAGATAATTTTAAATTGCAAGTATGAAAATTTGAACCCATCACTTCCACTTGGATGGTTTAAGTTTTTAATCCATGCATGACCAATTTTTATTTATAACATAAGTAAATGTCAAAAAGTTATAAACAATAACATATTTTAACTTAAGTTAACCTAGGCCATGTAAAGTTATGAATATGATTAAGTTATGCTACATGACTAAAATTTAGTCATAGTTACAAAAATGTTCAAACCATGAATGTTATTTTGTAATGTAATGCTTGGACTTTCATACCCACCTAGTTCAAATATTGACCTCAATACTTTATTCAAAATTAAATAGTAAATTGGCCTAATATTTAATATCATTATTTATACCATGTTATGTACCAAACAAAAAAATATTTGCTTGTTCAACCCTATCAAATTTTGCCCAACATTGGTTTGAACTAATGTTAAACAATTATATTGGTTTCAACATGTCAATTTCACATAAGTATTGAGAATTTTTCAGTTTGTGAATTATATCAATATAAAACATATCTATGGATCAAAATTATCTTTGTGTGAAATTTTGCTAAATGGAAGAAATAAATTTTTTAAAAAAATATTATGCTACAATATCCCAATTTTTCCCTTAAGGATTTACCAAATTTCAAAAAAAAAAATTATTATGAAATTTGTTTGCCACATTTGGACTCTAATTTTAGTTTGGGAAAAAAAGAATCTAATTTATGTTAATATTTGAACAAGTTCTAAACACTTGTCACAATTTAATGTTAAATTGTTTTTAAGATGTTAACCAATGACAACATCAAAAATTTGAAAAAAAATGCACTAATATGGATCAATTCCATTTTCATACATAGTAAGATGTTTCAATAACCAAAATGTTTGTAAAATCATAAAGATGAAAATGAAGATTCAAAAATCACATATGCACTCATGTAAGTTCAAAAATTGTACAACCATAAACTTTTTATTACAATTTCAATGGAAGATCCAAGTATCAATAATCAGTTCCAAAACATGTATTTAATTAATTTTGAACTTAATTGTTAATTATGGGCTTTCTAATTTGGTGGTTATAATCAAGTTTTCTATTGAATTTGAAACCAAACATTCAAAACATTTATTTGTTGGATCATCTAATGAAGTAAAACATTATTAATATTTATTGTCACATCATATGGTGACCCCCAAATCAAAGTTTCTTTCCAAATTTCTAACCTCCAAATGGTCAATTGTGAATTATAGATTTTTCCAAAAAAAAAAGAATTAATTAAATACATGATCGAATATAATGTAATTAACATTTTTTTATTCTTGCATTATTTCACATGTTTTTTTAGGTGGGATAAACAACCATGTGCTACTTCCATTTTTAGTACAATAAGTTGACTTTTAGAAAACATCAACAATAAAGGATGCACATGTTTAACATAAATCCACAATGGGAGCAATTAATTATGTTTTGGAAGAGGCTTTAATCAAACCCATTACCATTTAATGACAACTCACCAACATTCCTACAAGGCCCTTTCCATAATACATTAAAGATTTGACATACTTTGATGGGTGGATTTGCATTATTTACATGACAATAGTTTTTAAATCTTCACCTAAAACACATGCATCACCAAAAATGCAACTTTAGACCTCATCTATCCATGCCAACATCTAGGTAAAACTTGTTATAACACATATATGAATACAGATTCCTTTCCAAAAAAACAATTGCAATATGTGTGTGTGTGTGTGTGCTCATACGTATACTTGGTACCATATATCATGTACCATGCACCATAATCATTTGCTACGTATGTAATAGGATTTGAGTAACTTTTAAGCAAGTGATTAATGTTATTTTGAAAGGGTCGCAAAAAAGGTCATAACATTTTAACAAGGGTTTTCATTTTAATGTGTAAATACAAGTGGTTTTTAACTCCATGTTTTGGTCCTCGCCTACATTCAAAATTCTTTTGAAAACATTAGAATCAAAGGTTGGGGAATTTGAAATATCATATTCAAAATTACACTAGAGATACCATCAAAATCGAAATACACATTTGAAATAGAAAGTTGTTTAATTAAAAGTTATCCTCTAAACCAAAATTAAAACAACATTGGCCAAAACTACTTTTTAAATTTTGAGTTTTCACAAAATAAGTTTGCCATTTTTATGTTTTATAATTCAAGTTTGTTAAGTAGATTTCTTTTTAAAAATTAGGGGATATTAAAAGGTGTAAAAGTTCAATTGTACTAGGGGATGGGCTCTTCTACCAAAAGGCTATTCCTTAAAATTGAAAGTAGGGGTCTACATGTGATTTATGACTCTAAATGACACAACAAGGGAGTTTGGATAAGAAGGTGTGAACCTAATGTTTAGGTTTGATGACATTTGTTATGACATGCAACTCTATGTAAGGTTGCAAGAATTGTGAAAAGTCTAGCCCAAAAATTATGTTTCATATGATGTGTAATTTTTGTAAATGAAATGTTGAAAATCAGAAGTAATTTAAAACTTCTACAAATGATAATATTTTAGTTTTTTTAAATGTATAAATATTGAGGACTTGCCAATGTGCTTGCCAATTTTAATCTAATGTTAAGACCTTCCCTTCTTTTCATTGCCTTCCAGATATCAAAATCTTTTGTCAATTTTCATTGTCAATATTATTCTAGCATAAGGATGTCACGTAAATGTATTGAGTTTTTCCAACAAAATCCATGATCATGTTGCATTTTTGATGAAATTGTGCTTTGAATGTTTTTTTAATGGAATGAAAATAATAGCCAATGTAGGAATCACAAGAATCTTATCACTTAAGAATCATAAGACTTGGATGCATGAACAAATTATTCTTTCCATATGGTGCAAGCTTCACAAGGATGATTAGGGCATTTGACATATTTTCTTGATGCATCCAATTAACATTTTGAGATTTTTTGGAAAATTGTAAAATTTATCCATAATCATAAAGGTCACACAAACATGCACCTTTGGACAAGACAAGGCATAATCATGAATGTTCTTTTCAAAATTCTAAATGTTAAACAACTTCCACATTCAAACCCAAGGTTTGTGACATTTTTGCTTTGAAAGTGTCAATATGATGATGTGCATTTTGGGTTTGCATGTATTTGCATGTATTTTAACATGAACCTTGGTGTCATGCATACCATGCTTTTACAATGTATGAAAGTAATATTTGTAGTCAATGGTTATATTATTCCTTATGCTTAAGATGGACAACTCACATGTGGTTGCCCATATGATTTGTTAAATATATAATAATTTTCAATGCAATAATATTTGCACGAGCCATTGTGTAAAAAGTTTCAAGCAACACCCCATGCTACATATGTGAGCATACATGCAAAGATGTATAATTTGTGTTTCCAGTGGCTTTTTAAAAAAAAACATTATGTGTGTCAATTGATGTGTTCTTACGTCTTATTTTTCTAATGACATCACAAGGAGGAATAAAAAAATTTTGCGTGGAACTTTTAAAAACACTTGGTTTAAGCATGATAGATTAAGTTGATTCAACATTATTATTAAGAGGTAATTATATGGGCCATTAAAATCAATGTTTATTTTGTATAGATGTTCAAGGTGAATGATATTCTAAAACTAACATCATGAAAAGTGTATAAACTTAAATGAGCATGTGATGATATTAAAAAAATTGAACAACATTCAAATGAAAATGTTCCCAAAAGAAGCTTGATTTTATTTTTTGATCAATCAAATTTGAAGATTTTAAAAAAATTCATATCTTTTCCAAATTTCAAAGTTGGTAGGCTAATCTACAACTTTGCTAAGGGCTCATAAAAATTGTTAATAGTTTAGTTGTTAGATTTGTAATGCAAATTATGGGTTTTCAATAATTATTCATAATTAGAATCTTGTTTATTGTCAACAGGGTTTCAACTATTTCATGTTAGGGGATTTTTATTTGCCAAACAACATTTTGAGGTCTCATATTTGGTGCCACAAAATGGAGCCACCTAAATCCAATTCCAAAACCAAAAAATGGTTCAATTATCAACTTTGGCACCAAATATTTGTGTGCGATTTTATTTGTGTGGCCTTTGTCAATTTCCATAATTGTTGGTTCCAATTTAATAACACACAACATAATTATTGGGCAAAAAGTGTGTTGATGAAAGATTTTGATAATCTATGTTAGTGGTATGTGGTTTTATTAGGTTTTCTTTGACCTTTAATAGGAGAATATTGCATTAAGCCCTAGGACTTTTATTAATGTTAAGTGAGTCCATAGGGATTTTTTTTGAAAGGTTCTATATGAGCAAGAAGAATAAACAAACAAACAAACAATGTTTTTTAACATTGCTCACAAAGGAAGGACCATGACATGATTTGATATGCAATATTATCCAATCCCCAAAAAGATGAAGGGACATGAAGATTTTAATTTTGCACATGTTTACTTTTTTACATGTCAAACAAATCTTTTGCAGTTCAACTATTTTTCATTTAAAAAAAGACCTTCATGTTTGACATCCATTTTTTTCAAAATTGTGATTCAATTGCAAAATGAATCTTCTTTTTAATTTGTGCAATTATCAAAGTGCCTTTGATTGCATGTTTGGCATTTGTGTTAATGTTTATTGGTTTTGATTTTTGTCTAGTTACAATTTGGTTCTCAAGCTTACTTTTGGGTGCTTGAACCATTAGATAAAAAA
>Ga0209208_10003289_pt1 | contig 23174 bp, 16 predicted proteins | sample S1TSphfallax_3_FD_187694 | JGI IMG/M metagenome (GOLD analysis project Ga0209208, IMG submission 187694) | Host-associated microbial communities from peat moss isolated from Minnesota, USA - S1T2_Fd - Sphagnum fallax MG (SPAdes) (version 2) | ecosystem: Host-associated > Plants > Peat moss >...
ATGAAACGGAACAAAATAGCGATTACGCTGGGGATAGCGCTGCAAAACAATCCGCATCTACGAGCTTTGCAACGATGGCATGCAAAAAAAAAGAGATTTTTTTTTCTTCTACTTCATGTTTTTTTTTAAAATTCTCTTCTTTTTCTTCTTCTTCCAAAGTTGCTATAAGGGTTATTCACTACATGATTGCAAGCTCAAAAACACACATGAGTGCATAGCCCAGATGTTAACCTCAAAACCCATGTATTAAGAAAACAAGTGTATGTGGGGTTGCATCACATGGTGTAGATCCTGTATTGCAAACAAACCTTGTGTGTGTGTGTGTGTGTGTGTGTGTGTGTGTGTGTGTGCTCCCAAGACCTAAAACTAGCAGTAAAACAAGCTTTGGAGTTGCTCGCTCCTTCCTCCCTCCGAAACTTTGAAATTTAGAACTTCACAACTTGTAGCTTGTTTTTGGTGTCCCTTATCCCTCACTTACGCTATTGCTAATTATGGTTGTTGTTGTTCTTGTTGTAGTTATAGTTCAAGAGTTGAAAAAGAAGAAGTAGTAACAACTCAAGAACATAAAAAACTAACAAGCAAAAGAAATCTAAGAAACTCAAAGCTAGAAAAAATCTACCGCTTTCAACATTAAGCAACAGAAAGTAAATTTTCTAGATTTAAATTGAAAAGAAGGAAAGAAAATGTAGTGTATGTAAACAGTGGTTGTGTAATGAACATTTAGAAATCCAATCTGATTATGGAAGAAACTCTCCTTAACAAAGGAATTCTAGCAAATATTGAAAAGAGAAGTGAAGAGCTTGACCTTTTATACAACTGTCAACAAAGTTGAAACCCTAAACAAGGCATAACCCTAAAACATCTAATAGCTTACAATAACTTAAGAACATACATTAACCTTAAAAGTATGATTGACATGCCCGTAATTGACTGTCATGTATGAGGCCATGTATACGAGCATCACAAGGTAAATGTATGTGTAAATTTTTAATTTATTTATCCAAGGGTAAGGGTATATTTTATTTTATTTTTGGTTTCATTAAGGTAAGGTCTAAGTAACCCCTATCATATACCCATGGTGAGGGTAATTAAAAAAAAGGTAAATGGTTTTATCTTATTTATTAAAAATGAGAAAAAATAATTCACACTTTGAAATTTATTTAAACAACTATCATAGGCCTAAATCAAATTGGATATTGCACACATGTGATGTCAAATTAATATAATAAAATTATTAAAATATTTCAAAATTTGAATTCTTATTTATAAACAAAACTCAGTCACCTTGAAATGTTAGGGTTTAGGTCAGACCGTGGAGATGTTTTAGGGTTTATGTGAATACTAGTGGCAATTTTAGGGTTTAAGTGAAATAGTGGTGGCAATTTAGGTGAAATTTACCCTAATAAAGTTTATCTAGATTTGCAAACATACCTGGGCTTGGGTATGAGTATTTAAATATATATATCCAAGGTTATGGAATGGATACATATTTTCAAAATTGTATACTTTTGAATATCCATTTGATTAGGGTATATTAATTTTGAAAAAATAGGATAAGATAAAATATATATACCTTACCTATACCTGATGGGTATATCCAGGTAAATGATATTCCCACACAACACTGGTCTAAACTGCAGAGAAAGACAGAAAAAGATTTTATAAAAGAATAAATTTCTTTTATTGTTTTTAGAAGGACATTAGATGTTTTTGATTGTTTGTTGATCAATATGGAACATGTTTGCCCACAACTTGGAACCCCTGTCAAAGGAAGGGTTCCCTATTTTTCAAGTATGGAGGAAGCTAACATGACACTACTTTGGAGTTATTTATTGTTTCATAGGATAGTTGGTTGGTAGCACACCTATCTCATCTGTGTAACCATGAAAAAGTTTCTGAAATAAAGAACCCAGCAATGAAGTAAAAGCTTCACTGAAGTTTCACAAGAGCAATTTCCATGATATCAAATGTACATATATCTGGCTGCATACTGTGGAAAGACGAGGCTGCATGGCTGTCACTTGAAATTAGTTTGTTTCACAACATTGTCCATGCATTTTCAGTTGCATGCTGAGTAAGGAAAAAGCCCTCAAGTCAATACAGCTTAGCTGGTTTTGTGATACTGTTTGTGCATATTTCCAGTTGCATGCTGAGTAATGAAAAGTGTTCCTGCTGTCACTCTAGCTTAGCTACCTCGTTTCAGAGTGTCTTTGCATGCACGCAACAACATGGGTATTTTTTTCCTTCTGGTACATAATTTTATATACATGGGTCCTGGTCAAAATTCGTTTTTCAGACTTGCCAACAATTCCCATGTCAGAACAAAACATTGTGTTTTGACAAGTTTGCCATGTTAGAATGTAAGCCTATTGCAGCAACTTCCCTGGTGGATTCTGGAAGATTATTGAAATCTCCTATTGCCAGAGTGAACCAGCACCCACCAGCACACCATGAAGGATGGGATGGTAAGTGGCCAAGAAACAGTTTTCTGTTGGCTTCTAGTTCGGCCCTAGCTAAATCAGGATGGTTAGCTCGATTGCCTTTTTTAGTACCTACCTACTAACAGGTTGCATGCAGGTTGTCAGTAGGTAGGAAGTAAAGACAGCATATAAACTATAAACCATCCACTCACATCACCTAGTAGAACCTTTTTCCCTTGCCTCTCTACCATATACATATAGAACCTACTTACAAGATGGGCTACCAAGGTGAAACCAGATATTAACTCAGTTGAGGTTCATCCAGCACTGAGTCATAACAGGCATGCAGTGCATGGTGAGCTGGTGGGTGCTGGTTCACTCTGGAGGCATGGTTCTGTACATGGTATTCCAAAATGATTCTACGACAATATACTTTTCACCTTGGCCTTTGCTACATATTTGGACAGTACCCAAATTACGATAGTTCAACTTTGCTCCTCCTTTGGGGTGAACAACTTTGAAAACTGATTTGGCATGGCTCAAAGAGTTTTTTATGTTTTGGTGTGCAGTGTGGCAGAAGGGAAAAATTGAAGGTCAGGTTCAGGAGAAAAACAAATGAGATTCTGACTGGGGAGGTTGGGAAGGGAGTCATATGATGGCTAAAACAAACAAATCTTAGATAAGTGATAGTTGCAGGGGATAACACTTAAACTTGGTACTTAATCTGTCCCTAACCTGCAGCAGAATCATGGCAAACCTGTGCCAATTGCTGCAGTAAGCTTGAAGTTAAAATAAATTTGGATCATCTCATGACAGGAACAAACAACAAACCAGTTACAAAAACAGTCCTAGCCTTTTGCTTTAAGGCTTGGTTTTCCTGCTCACCTGTACGTTGTGAACACTTTGTTTGCACTTTGTCTTTAACTGTATCTCTATAAAGACCCATTTATAGGATTAGTGTAGAAAATGTATACAAATATATGGGGTCTTCAGAATGGGCCTACGGATGAAGAAAAGTCTATATGACCAATCAGATAGGTAGAATAAGAGCTTTGAATTGTTTTGACCGGTTAACTTTAGTAAACTGGCACTTAAAATGTTGTAATAGCATCATAGGTTTGTACCTAACTGCTAAGAAAAAGGTTTTGAACAATGAGATTGTTCAAATTGGTGCATTAAATTGTTTAAAAAGTTGCATTAGTTAACTAATACTTATATGTTGCAGGAAAAAAAATGCAAATTGCAAAGAACTTGCAACAAGAATTTGGAGTTCTTAATTTTTACACATTATTCTACTTTTACTCAGAGATTTTACTCAAGGTACTCCTCATAATTAACATATGGTGTTCCGGCACATTACTTGTGGTGCTTGTTTTTCTTATTGCAAATGGGTTCCCATAACTGTATAATAAGAGGAAGAATTCATCAGCATCTTGGGGAAATTCTGAAAGTCTGAACAATGTAGCCTGGACAAAGCATGGAGTTACTTCAGCCCCATAATGCCAGCTGCATCCGCTAGTTGCACTATGAACAGTAGATGGGCAACTTATGGGTTAAATAAGTTGCAGAGAATCTCTCTTGCAAAATAAGGCTAGAGTAATAGTTGATGGAAAACTTCTGGCAGAGAATCTGTGCTAGTGCTGAAGGTTAGCGTAACTCGCTCGTCTACTTGCCTCCCTGTGTGGCCTTTTCCAGCACATCAAACAACAACAAAGTTCTGTTTCACTGATCAGGCTGCATTGGATCAGATGCTATTGCTGCCTAGACATCTGTAAGCCAGAAGATGCTTGAAAGGAATTGGCTCAGCATGTTAAGGTACTACAAAGTGCTTGCCTTTGATCGAAAACAACATTATCTACTACTTTGTGCATCAAGAATACGGATTTTTGGGCCTTGCGTGTTTGCAACTTTGTGGAATAGGATTGGTCATGAATCAGGAAAAAGAAAAAGGGAGTCTGGAACCAACAGAGGTAGTGACAGATAGGGTATTTAGTATAATGGGGGAAAATAATGTGGGAGGGGTTAGTTTAACATGCACATTAACATTTTATTTTTTTTGCCTGTGAGGGATATAGGGTAAACACACCTATGATCAAACACAAGTCAGTAATCGAACATTTATCCATATATTATTTATCTATTTATTTATTCATTTGTATAGTGATTTTCATGGTTGTGGGTGCATCAAGTGAAGGTCTAAAATATCTCTTTTAACTCCATACACAATTAAACAACCAAGAAAAGCAAGAAGAGAATGAGCATGTCAAAAGAACAAAATGCTTGAAAAAAATGCACTAAATCATCTTACTTTCAGACCCCATATTGTTCTCATCTCTTGTTTGTATTGAATGATCTAAATGGCAATTTTCAAAAAATAAAACTAACTCCATATATAGATATGGTTATGGATATGCCAGTTTTCAAATTTTGGTTGCATTATTGTCCTGGGGTGAATAGCACCTAAACTGGAACCATGATAAACCCTCCTCCCACTTATTTTTTTCCTTGCTTCTAAGCATTATAAATATTGTGGCCTCAGGCTAAATTAAGGGTTCCAAGTCAAAATGTTACATTCCCTGCACCAAATTTTGTTTGCCCCATATGTCCCATTGTATAGTCCTACATGTTATTGTAGTTTCTGATTCTGATGCTAATGCGTTTTTTACACTGATTTCCCACCTCTTTCAAAAGGAAATAAGGAGATATCTATGAATCTTCAAACTCTACTGAATGGCTGTGAATAATATGCAGTTACCTCTACCAAGGCTTATGGTCAGGATCAGATTTCTTTTCTTTTCTTTTCTTCTTCCTGTATAGCAAAGGACAGAAAAATTAGTCGAATTCACACTTTAAAACATATTTTCCCAAAATATTCACAATATTTGGTCAAGAGATTTACAAAAATTGTCCAAAAAAATCAATGGTCAGGATGTACTCTGCTGGTTTATATACAAATGTCCAATATTCAAAATCTTGCAAATTTCAAATATGGTTCTATCCATATCTGGCAGTTATGTGTATTCATATCCTTAAGAAAACATATAACCTGACAACATTGGTAATTTCCCAATATATTTCACAATGTTTCAGAAGGAAAAGCATTTATTGAAGACTATTGGGAACCCTATTGGTAACGTGTGAGGGAACGAAACCCCTAAAACCAAATAATTTCTTCAAGTTCCCTACCCTCCCCCCACCCATTAAAAAGAAAAAAGCTTGTACTGACTCACCTCATTGGACGCCTAAAAACATTTTCTAACTATGTTCAGCATCCCTTTTTGCATGGGCTACCAAATATACACACATACTTCCCTTTCCTTCGCCTTTCTAAGAGGGTCGGTACCTATTTGGGAAAACCTATTATTTTTGCACATACCCATGAAAGTTGGCTTGTCATTTCACCCTTAGTTGTTGCCATACTGTGTTGGCAAGATTGGGCATGTTCATGTTGAAAATTTCTTGGGAATCCAGCACATACACTAAGAAACTACTAATTGTGTCTTTTTATTCTTTAAGTTCATCTTAATTGTATTTCATAATTTCCTTAAAATGCTAAATATCATCATTTCTCATGATTTAGTTTGAAATTGTCATAAAGGGGTTAGAGACATTTCTCAATGAGTTGCTTGTATGAAGCAATGTTTTCCCCCCTCCCCCCAATTTTTCCAGTTGAATTTTTTTAATGCAAAAAATAAGTTTTTTTTGGGAGGGCTTCTATCACGAAATTTCCCAAAAGAAAAAGAAAAGGAAAACACCAGATTTTACATCAGGTTCTAATACGTATTAAAAAATATAAAAGAATACTTAAATATTTTTTATTTTCATATTTTGTTTATAGACAAACTGTGGGTAAATTGTCTTGTGGACAATCACCAGGACATCACAAAATTGAAAAAAAGCACTACCTAGTCTGAACTTTGCCACTAAGGGCAGAGCCATTACTCAATGAGAGAGAGAGAGAGAGAGAGAGAGCTACACACAGTAAGTGTTTAAATTTTGCCATTACACAATGAGCTGCTTGGTTGAACATTATTACCATAAAGAGCAGAGCCATTACACAAATGAGCTGCCTGTTTGAACATTGCCATGATTAAAAAGGGCAGAGCCATTACACAATGAGCTGGTTGTTTGAACATTGCCATTAAAGTTGGAGCCATTACACCATGAGCTGTTTGTTTGTAGGTTTGTTGTTGCTCAGGTTGCAACTTGGTATTCAATATAATACAAATATAAGAATAAAAAATCCCTTTCCTTCTTTCCTTCGTGGGTTGTCGTCTGCTGCATCTGTGGCACACGTCTGATAGGGGTAGCAGCTGTGTGTACAAGTGTGGTGGGATGGTGCACTTGATGATGCAACTCTGTGCACTTACACTTTGTAGAAGCAAAAGAAGCAGAAGTGTCTTCTTTAGTTAGTGAGCTGTAACTAGCTAGGTAGCTATATTAAGAGGAAATCAAAGTGTCAGTTTTTCACAGCGCTGAACTACTCCCAAGTGTCAACTAGGTAGCAGCTAGGCACGTTGTACTCCCCCGTTTTGGCAACCCCACCCGCGCAGTTGCAGTGGACTGTGACAGCCGGAAGCCGGAGGTGCTTCTCAGGAGCCGCCAGTTGCCGTGGACTGTGACAGGACGACGAGGACAAGGACGAGGTGCGTCCGAGGACCAGTCAGATTTTTCAAGATCCCGAGGTCGAGATCCTCCGCCAGAGTTAAATCGCGCAAACACGCTTGTCGTTGGTCCATTCATGCTTCACACCTGCAAGAGGCGACAAGGAGGAGAAGGAGAAAGAGGAGGAAGAAGACGAAGAAGAACATTCTAACTAAGAGGAACTTTTTTTTGTCAAGTAGCAGTTGTGGTCACCATTTCCCTGGAGAAGGGAGCTGCACTGCCTCATCTGTGCTTTCAGCTTTGAAGCTACGCGAGGCTCTGCACAGACAACTATTGTTTCTGCTGGTACTGTTACTACTCTTACTGTTACTTCTACTCCTCCTCATCCTCCTGTCATTTGTTAAATGGTCCATCTTGGAACCAGTATGTGCTAGTGGTGTTTTTTTTTTTTTTTTTTGCTTTTTTGCATGGGTTTGTTTTGTTGAGATAGGTACATAGGAGCTGCAGCTTGGAACCATGGGTGATTAACTCCAACACGTGATCAGGAGGAGGAGCTTTTTAAACATTTTTTAATACAGGACTACTCTTGATTTCGTCTTGTTGCCGCTGCATGCATAGTGCCTGCCTAGCGGTTTGGAGCTCCACACTAGCTGTGTGTGATCTTTTATGTGAAACTGATAACATGCTAGCAATTATCAGCAAGCGCTCACAGAGTATCGTAAGTCTTGGAAAAGTCTCTCCAATATAGACAGCAATTCTCCTCTGCTCCTAGTCTCATCACTTTCTTTAGTACTCATCCTTTTGGGTCCCCGGCCATTAGAGGAATATAGGAATAACTTCCGTCCTTCTGTTTGTCTGTATATGTCCCTGTGCACGTTGTTGCAGTGCAGGTAAAGCTAGTGATCGGCGATAGCATCGTTTATTTTAAACTCGGCAGTGCTAATTTCTCACATTCCCTGAAGCTTGTCTTCTATGTCACCAGCTTTTGCACTGTGTCCTGCTTTTCTTAGGTTTTTGAGGAAAAATTGTTTGTTTGCTCGATCTCCTCTTTCCACTGCCCTAATACAGTTTGCACATGTCTCTGCTGCTTACTGCTTACAACATCCATTTCAAACACTTTCTTCAAGGGATGCCAGTCACTAGAAGCCACATAACATAGACATTAAACAACCGGCCATGTCCTGACCAGCCACAACTGTGCCAACTATCCACAAGACAGAAGAGCCAAATTTGGCTATATGTCAGAGAGGACAGTAGACATTTTCTAGAATCCTGCTTTATTTTGGTGACCTCGAAGAACGTTGTCTAAATATGGTGATTTCCATGTTTTTGTCCTCAGAATGTGGTGAACTAGAAGGCATCTACAGGGGATATTGTGATAGGCAGGAAAAAAAAAGTCATGTAGATGTGAAATTTGCACAAATTTTGTTGGCTGATCTTGACATGGTTGTAGTACTTTATTTTGAAGCAATTCTCTTCTGAAATCACAGAGGTTTGCCGGGGATTTGGTTGCAGTAGTCATGGAGACTTCTATGAGATTCATCAACCGAAACCACCAGCAATCAGGATTGGCAATATTGAAACCAAAATGTGGCTATCAGGTGATACTAGCACTTGTGGTGTTCATCTCAATCTGCATAGTGTCAGTGCAATCAATTACTGATGTGGGTACAGTGTCAGTAAATCCACAATCAACGTTTCGTCGCAATTTCTGGAGCACAGCTGATGCAGATCATTACAAGCTGTATGAGGATGGTGAGGTTGCAGAACTCGTGCTTGACCAACTAGCTGCTTCAGGATTTGCCTCAAATACCAGGTACTTGTTTGGCCGCATCGGCATCCAAATGAAGCTTCACCCTGGCGACTCGGCAGGGACTGTGACCACTTTCTACACGTCCTCTTTGAGTGGGAAGCATGATGAGCTTGATTTTGAGTTCTTGGGAAACGAAGCTGGCAAGCCGTATGTTCTGCAAACCAATGTCTATGCAGCCGGAGTTGGAGATCGGGAGCAGCGTATCAAACTATGGTTTGACCCAACAGCTGACTTCCATAACTACACTATCCACTGGAACAAGAAGATGATTGTTTTCATGGTGGATGAAACGCCCATCCGAGTCTACAAAAACAATGAGGATTTGGGTGTGCCATACCCGAGTAAGCAGCCAATGAGTGTATTTGCCAGCTTGTGGAACGGTGAAGAATGGGCCACTCAATCTGGAGCTATAAGGTTGAACTGGGCCAAAGCACCGTTTGGAGCAAGGTACCAAAGTTATGATGTCCAAGGATGTGAGGTGCCTTGGTATAAGGGAGAGGTGGGCCCCTGCATTTCAAGTGGTTCCGATGCAATGCTTGAGAGGGCTACAATCCAGAACCTGAATGTAGAACAGTTGGTTCACTTGCAATGGGTGACTGAGAATATGGTAGTATATGATTACTGCACTGATATCTACAGGTATCCTGATCCACATCCAGAATGTAGTCGCAATTCTGGGTTACAGGATTCAAGTTCAGATTTTGAAGCCAATGATAGCCTTTCCTCTACAAATTCTGGTGATGCATCATCATCATGGTAGGCACTCAGTGCATTCTTTGTTTGCACCAGTTTCAGATCAGAGTGCGCCATGGTAATCTGTACAGACAAATAGGGAGCACATCATGATTACAAAGCCTTAATAGTCTTTATAGTAATTGATTTTTTTTTTCTCATAGACAAATTGTGCCTTCATCTTCCCCCCACTGACATTGATGTTGTAGAAATGCAAAAGAAATTTCAGGTTCCTCTGTATTCAGAACAGATCTTTGGGATATGGGTTGAAGATCCAAACATAAGAATGGAGATTATTCTAGCTTAATTGGAGAAATAGACACTTGTAGAAAGGCATTAAACATTTGATGTATTGCAGCGGCTGCTTGAAGGGAAGGTTAGAACATTTCAAGGTTATCCATTCAGTTTATAAACCTCAAACAAAAATGAAATTATCCAAATCAAACACTGGAAGTGGCAAAAGCAAATAAAGGTGATTCCAGAAAAATGTGTCCATTCCTTCATCTCAATTGATCTTGTACACTCTTAAATGCATGCATATGATATGTGATTGCAGCAATATGCCTATTCTCAATGAATTTTGGCATTATGGAGAGAAGGATCAAAGATTCAAAAGTTGGGTTAAATATATCTGTTTAAAGGTTCTTGGGCAATGTACTTGTCCTGACAAAGTGCCCAGGATGTACACAACAAGATTATTTGATAGATCAATTCCGAGGAGGCTATACGAAGGTATATACCACTAACCAGTTAGGATTTAGGGTTTTGATCCTACTGGACTCTGAAACACAAAATCATTTGAAGGAAAACTGGAAAAGAGGATACAATACCATATCATATTCATAAGGTGAATCGTCTCTTTACCTACGTTTTAATGAAGCCACCTTGATTGCTGTGAGGCACATATTACAACACTAAAGTCAATGACAGTGATTATTAGATATTGTAATGGTTGAAACCACAAAGTTTACCTCACATGTGCCATGATGAAAGCCTCCCAGCATAGTAAAACCCATAAATGGGTTACAGTGATTACTTAACCCATTTACAGGATATAAATATTTCGTAGTCTGCATCAGATCCCCCTGTTAACAGCTTGTGGAAAGCTTTGGGGTTGCAAACATTTCTCAAAGTCGTGATACAATTTTTTCATTTGTTTTACAATCCAAGAATTGAATTAGAGACAAGCAACAGCAAAATTAGCCAGGGGCAATGCCCAGTCCTTGTAATAAGAGCAAATCCACCCACACCCAAATCTACCACATCCAAAATAATGTGCAAGTTATTTCCTCGTCACCATCCACAAACATGAACTACTGAACAATGTGCAATAATCTGACAAAAAAGAGCACAAGAGTGATTCCACCAAAAAGAACAGTAGTAAAGTATAATACACCAGAATTTCAGAATAACCTCCTCAATTTCACAAGAGGTAACAGCCACATGCAACAGATTGCCACCTCGAAGAACACCATTGTGCTGTTTTTTGTTTTCTTTCTTTTATGGATTGTTGTAGGTCACTTTCATCCATTTTGTTGGGTTTGGGATGGTTATTGGCAAGGGTAATGGTTGAGTATATGGACTATTCACCAGATATTCTCAAAAATCAAAATCAGTTTGGACCCTTCAAGCAAGGGTGGTTCCATAAAAAATGAACAAACCAGTTCAATATGTTTGTTAGTGGAGTAGCTACCTTATGGACATGGATATGTTTCATTCATTCCTTCACTTCATTTGTGTTTTTAGCATGTACATTGTAAGGCCATAATGTTATAAAACCTAAACCAACAACCCTAATTATCCACACATACTTTGAAGCTATCTAAATATCAATATATTATATATATTGAGTATTATATTCAAAACTTGTAAGCTCAAATTTTACTAAGTAGTCTCAATTATTGTGAATATATGTTTTCATTAAATTTTTGAAGAAACAATGAAAATACAATTGAATGGAAGCTTGTGACCAAAAACTTCTTCTCTAGGGGAGGCAAAGCCTACCCGGAGGCTAGGAAAGTTAATTAATAATACATATATGTCTTAGTTTATAATTTAAAACTGAAAATGAGTTGAACTCACAATTTCCTATGTTTTGATAGCCAAAAAAAGAGTAAAACTGATGTTTTGTGATGTCAGATTACTTTAAACATGCAGCTTGTCCACTGATGATTAAATTTTAGTTTAACTAAAAGATATAGTAATTTCATTTTAACAAAGTTAGAAAATTTAGAAAATATTTATTACTAGAACTATAACCATTATACAATGTTTCTAAATGAAATAACAGGCTGATTTTCTAATACATAATTAAAATGTAGAAAGTTAAAACCATCTCAGTAAATACATATAAATTCTACCTGGGATCATTCGTACTTGTGGGTAACACCTTTAAGCAATATGAATCATCATGGCCTATGAAATAACAAGATACAATGGAGTTCGTATCTATGTGGACCTATTAATGACGCAATGCAATTGTATTCATTCCCTTGCCCGAATCAGGGATTGGTTAGTGAACAAGATCTTCTAGGAACGTTTCCCAAATTTGGAACTTTAGTTTTTTTGGTAGGGTCCTAACACGCACAAATTACATTTATGATGACTATTCATTTTCATATACATAATTTTCTCTTGGTTTAGAGGGACATCATGGTTATCTACTTGCAATAATATGTGGTGTTTTTGGATTAAATGAACTCCATAAGTAATAAACTTTATTACATATGAATCAACACCTTTCAATCTTTCTTTGATAATTATATTTTTTAAGATGTTGATTTTTTAGGGTAATTGCAAAATATTGTCCCAAGTAGCTGTTTGCAAGTTTTTTAATGGAGAATATTATATATGTGTAAAATTTCAAATGATAATAAAATGATTTTGAATAAGAAATGTTTTTAAACATAACAAATCCATCATAATTTCAAAAGTGGAGTCTATGCGATTAATGGAGCATGATATTTCAATGGTATTACAATTTGTTTTCAACAGCACACCTTCTTGTCCACACATGAAAACATCACGTTACATGCACCATTTTGTGCACAAATTATGGCGTTGATAGTTAACTCTTATGTGCATGGTAAGATATGTGTATTGGCCCCAATAGGATTGTAGACAACCCAAATAGGATGTTTGCATTGAACTTTTAAAAAAAATTGTCCACATCACAAAACACCTTTCTTTCATGGCAACAAGTTTGATTTTACTATCTATGTGTTCATAATGATGTGTATTTGAACAACATAACTTTTTGGGGGTAAAATAATAACTTTTATTAACATGTAGGTGGCAAAAAGCCACTAGGCCCACTTCTACTATGTTCTTCCCTTCATATTTCCTAAATACTCTTGGAAGACCTATGGACTCAGTAAAATGGCATTTGTGACTGTTTTTTAATTACCTTTCTTTTTTTCCCCATCCTACTGGGTTTTTAGTGGACAATGCACATTTAATGGCAAGTTAGAGGCCTACGACATCGGACAAGGCTAGATCCATTGAATGGGTTTGGGCCATTCAATGTAAGCCCAAATTGATAGATCACATTCAAGTCCCCCATTTCTTCTTACAAAATAAGATAGTTGGATTTGGTAAGACTCAATCTAGATCACTCAAAAAAATTAGGGTTTTTATGATGTAATAGATGACTTGATTGATCACATCTGAATCATCCATTGGTTCAAGTAGATCATGATGGTTGGATTTGTAGTTGAAGCTCAATCTTGATCATTGATTGGGGCTTGGACGTTTTGGAGCACCCTTGTGTCTCCTCATTATTCTTTTTAATTTTTTTGCACATAGAGTTCGATGAAAAGGTGATGGATAGGACCCATTAGAAAATGTTGTTGTTGCAATGATGATAATCAAAACATATGAAGAAAATTTGTTGGGTTCTTCCACAAAGGTAGAGGTGATGTGTATGTGCATTTTCTCAAGGTTGTTTACATATCCAAAGTTGCAAAATTGTGAATTGGTGAGGTTTGAAATGCATAAGTTTTGTTTGCATATTTGACAAAATTTACAATAGTGAACTATTAGGGTGCATTCATGGCATTTGACCAAGCATAGCAATGCATTTGCTTGGGCCAAATTTTGATAATGGTGTCTAAGTCTTTGTCAAGTGTTTTTAGGAAGTTGTGTGTCAACATTAGATTCAATCATTAATATGTACTTGCATACACTATATCAACTTGTTGGGAGTTGGACCCACTTCCAAAATATTGTATAAATCATCCAAAGACTAACAACTTGCTATTGTTTGGAGTGCCTTTCATGCAACATCCATGGGGAATAAACATAACATTGTGCATTATAGAAATTGAAAACACCAAGTTCAACAATTAGAAGACCCAAAGTCTCTAGATATGGAAGACCGGTTATTTTACCCGAGAGTAAGGAAAATTGGCCTTTTCTTATTTAGTATTTGGCCTATGTATTCGGGTGCAAGCATAAACACATGATTAGTTTCACAAATTTCACTACACTGACCATAGTAAACTCCTTCTCGTTTAATAAAAATAAAAGTCTAATTTGTGTCTATGTAAAGTTGGTTTGGGGTGAATGCATGGTTAAGTGACTCACTTTTGCAACAAAATGAACAATTGTTCCTAAGTACCCTTCATTCAAATGCATATGGTGATTAATATGGGTGAAAACATGAATAGGGGGATTGATTGGATTGTCACACTTGTAATTATTCTAGATTACATACAAATGTAAAATTTAAAGCATGGTCAAAATCACCATTATCAATTTTTCAATTATTCATGTTGTCATAGACTTTAATTGGAATCATCACAAAAAAAAATTGGATGAATTTTAAGAAAATTCTGGACTCATAATGGACTTTTGAAATGACAACATTACATTTGTCACAAAGAGAAAATGAAAAATGTGGACTTAAAAAATACATCAAAGTAGTGTCAAAATAAAAAATAAAGCATCATCAAATGAAGAATTGATTAATGAAGTGCATTGAAATTTTCCTAATATATGTTTTTTTATTCTTAAAAAACTTAAATGACGTAATTGTTATAAATTTTATCCTTGGGAGTCCATTTCATATTAATTTTTTTAATGTTTTGCATGGAATTATTTTATCAATCACATGTTTAGGGATATTCATAGGTTGGTTTATTAATATTTATGATTTAAAAAATTGGGGATAATTATAGGATTTATGGTTTGATAATTGCTAAAATTGTAAAAAAATCACTAATGTTAAATTATGGACTCTCAAATGCCACTTTTGAGACACCTAACCATGCTTTCGCCTATATATCTTAGATCTACTAATTGGGATTTGGATCTAAATTAACAATTTCATTGTGAAGAGAATTGTGTGGTTAGTTATTGATTAAAAAATCATTTAAAAAAAGTAATGGACTTTTTAAGTTGAAAAATATGAATTGGTTATTTGATTAGAACATCACAAAATGAAAATTGTATATTGATTCACATTCCAAATTTGTTATTGGGACTCAATATATGATGTATTATGAGATGATAAACTCAAATGAGGAATATTTTATTTGAAAACCTTAACCATTTCATAGTTAGGGACTTATGAATGATTAAAATTGGACCATATTTTCATAAGTTCTAGTTATGAGTTGAAATTTTTGTTTGTTTTTCAATTTTTTTGTCCCAAAAACATATTTTTTGAAGGTTTTACTTGGGACATTATTCATATGGACTTTGTGGGTTATCCTTTTAAGACTTCTAAATTGAAAAATGATATCAGTTTCTATTATTGTAAATGTTGATGTATATTTTTCAAGATTTTAAGGTGATTGAACATTTATTAGTAAAAGATTACAATAATGATATTTTAAAAAGTAACAACCATGTCCATTTGAACATTTTTTTATGAATCTCTTGAGGACTTATAGGGAGTTTTAAATCATCCAAAAGTGAGCCACCATAACTTGCATTTACCCTTTGGTAATGGTAACGTATGTGTGCATTGGGGGATTGTGAATTAAAATTAATGACATGGGCGTTCAAAGTTTACAATATTGTATGTAAGTAACTAGAGGTGCAACTAACTTTTAAACATATTTTTTGTCTTTTTGCCAAAAGCACTAAATGTTTTATCAAGATATTTATAAATTATGATTGATTTTGTGGGTGTGTTTTTGGTGTGCAAAACTCTGGAAAACAACATTGGGGTCTAGAAACAAAATGTTTTACGGTTGAATGTGGTTTAGGGTACCCATAAGAAAATAATGTTAATCCAAATGAACGTATGTGAATGTGAAGTTCATGAAAAGGAGTTGTGTCCAATTGTAATTATCTAAGAAAAATAGAAAACATAAACAAAAAAATCACAAAAAAAATTACACTCCCTATTTAATCCCAAAGTCATTATTTTCTTTATGGATGCATATTCTAAGGTTGTAGGTTTATGGTTAGTGATTTGTAGCCTATTTGTGAGTGCATTCTAAGTCCAATATTATTGATGTATTGCTAATGCACCAACAAATTGGATTAAGCTTTAAGTTCAAAAATGTTTGATGGAAGGATTCACTCATTAACTAAATTTGTGGTGTGGAAGTGAAATATTCATCTTGAGATGTAACGTGGGCATCAACAAGTTTTGCAACAATTTTGTCTTCAATTGAATCAACAAGTTCAAGTTATTTACAACAAGAAGTGAAGGGATGTCAGACCCAACCAAAGTCAAAAGGCCAAATCAACGGTAGATGTTGCCAATCTACTAGAGTTGCAAGTTAATGAAGAGAAAGCCCAAGAGGTTCATGCCCATGAAGAAGAAGTGCAGCATAACTATAATATGTTATATGAATTTCCTAAAGAAGAAAATAACATATCATAATGGTCTAAAGTGTGGTGCCCATATTTGCAAAGGAGGTTGTAAAAAGTTTAAATTGTCAAGGCAAACATTGAGGCACCAAAGCATATCTATTGCGCAAAGCATTATTCAAATTTTGTTGAATGTTGGAGATGTGGATTGGTAGGAGGTGTTTGGAATGGATTTTATCACTTGATTTTGGTTATAATTAGGCCAAATAATTTGAGGATCTAGAATGAAAAAAAGGCAAGTGAGGAAATTTGAAAAAATGTGAAGGTTGGGCTTCAAAGTGTGAGGTTTATAAATAGTAAAAATCAATTGGTTACAAAGTGTGCAACGTTGAGCATGTGTGTGTTAGGTGATGCCACAAATATATCAAGGACAACATGAATTTTTGGGCTACATCCATGAAATGTAAAAGTTGTTATTCAAAGGTGAAAATCAGTTGACACTAAGTTCCAAACCCAACTTGGGCTACCAACTACAAAACCGCAAGGTTTGATGTTATTCCTATGCATGTGAAGGACATTGTTCAGTGATGGTGGTTCAAAGAGACAAAGGTCTTTCCAATAGCAAAAGAGATATGTCTTAAATGGATATCTAAAAAGGTGTATGAGATACATCCTAAACATACCTCCTAGAATCCCAAGTATTATCAAACCCTAAGATTCCATCCTTTTTATAATTCAAAATCAATTGATGCATGGATTCCAAATGAATTCATGGCTGTAATGTTTCAATTTTTAGGTTGTTGGAATTCCCACACCACAATACCATTGAATATTTCATTTGATAATCCAAAAATATTTGCAATCTATTCCTTTAATGGCATATTGATCCTTCAAAATTCCACTTTTGGAATACCAAAGTGAATTATAAATTAGTGTACCTTTTCATTGGATCATAATAAAATGAATATAGATTTGCACACCACCTCTTCATAGTCCCCACAAAGTCACAAACAAAAGCATTGTGACTTTGAACAAACTTGATGAGTTCATGGACTATTTCCAACGTGGGTAGAATGTAAATGAGGTGGGCATGACAACCTCAACTTCACACAAGAACTCAAGAGTTGTTTTTGTTGCTAAGATGGAATGATCATCATTCATTTTCACAACTAAAAGCTTATACTCCTCAAGGACCTTTTTGGTAGGAGACAACATAGAAATCCACCTAGTATTTACATTATGCAACAACTTGTTCCCCTTTGTTTTTAACAACTTAACAAGCTTGCATTATTCAAGGTGCTTTACGGGTTAAGAGAAAAATATGTGTATGTGGAATGCAAAAGCCCTTCAAGCTTTTGCACTAGGGGCTACTTGGAAAGATTTCAAAACAAAATTGATCTAATGGACAACACAATGGACAACAAACACGAAAAGAATTACCTTTTTGCAAATTTGTGTGGTCACACCATTATGGACACTTGTGAAAATAACATCATCACAACCAAAATATATAAGCTTGCTATTGATTTCCTACATAGACAAAGCCCCCATAGATCAATAAGGAATTGAAAATCGCATTGGGAAAATTATTAGACGTGTCATCATTAACCATTCCTTCCAAATTCAACAAAATTGGGATACACTTGAAGTCATCCACAAGGTAAGCATACATATTAACCCATGATTAATTGTCAACCATCATCATTTCATCACCTCTAATAACAAGGAACCTTGCTTGATGAATAACTTTTTAAATTGTAGTGAGGACAATGTGGTGCATAACTTGTGCAATATCCCATGCTGCATTGTTGCCCCAATGTTTTCTTGGAATGTTTTACACCTTCAAAAATTGAAACAACTTCATTGCTTTTAAATTAGTGACAAGATGACCTTATTTCAAAAGAAAAAAAATAACAACAAATTGCAAAACTTCCTTTTCCTCTCTCCACTTAATCCCCCCAAATAACCATGTTTACCATTGTGTTTTTGTTTTATTAGAAAAAAAACTTGTTTTTTGCATGTTGCAAGTTTGGAAACATGTAATATTACCCCATAGTGCAATTATGCTTGGTTTCTTTAGATTTGTGCCTCCCAACATGCTTTTGGAGGTTATCAAATTTGGGAATCAAAAGATTTTTTTCTCCCTTCAATTTATGTGCACACCTAAATCTAACCAAATGCACTTTCTCATTAGAACCAAAGACAAACTTCCACCCATGTAAGTTTTGCTACCAATTGTCCTCCATTCCCTCAACCTCTTCTTCTTTTCCTTCTCTACTGAAATAACTTCAAACACTAGGTCTAAATTCAACAACAACATGATTGCAACACAATGCTCACAAGTGCCACCTTCTATAATGATGACATTGCCATCACAATCAACTATAGTGCAATAAATATGTTGCAAATAACAATAAGATTGACTTGATTCGATAAAACAACATTGATAACATTAGCCCTCCCCCCCGTTGATTTTTTTTTTTGAACCCATTGAATATCTATAGAGGTGCCATGTTACATTTAAACAATAAGAAACCTAAGAACCTTTTGAAAAAAAATGTTGGACCTTGAGCTTGGAACTTAGTAAAATGCAAACAATTTGCAAGAAAGTGCAACATGCTTGAGACTTACACAACTTTATAAAGACTAGTAGGATTTTCATGAGATCTTCATGCGCAACATTGTATTTGTATTGCAACTTTAAATTTGATCCTTGTAATGTAATTTGTCTTGCTATTTGCAACTTCATCATCAAATTGAAGTTTAGTATGCAACGTCACTTGTTGCAACGGTCTTCTTTATGCATACAACACACCCTCATGAACTTCTAGATTTGTAATTCAACTTCCAACACAATGTGTAACAATGTAATGACAAAAAATGACTACCTAAATGTATGAGAGAGGTGGTGAATTGAACTTAGAGCTTCGATGGTCAATGACAATAGTTGTGAAGATCCGATGAAGGATGGCATAATGGAGGAAAGTCATGATGCCTTCACTGCATTTGAATGCAAGTGAAACAATAATGTGTTGAAGAGTCGTTGCAACCCAACAACCCCCATCACATCCAAACATGGGTTAGCCCTAATCCCAAACCCTAGGATCTTAACAAAATTGAATGGCTATTTTTGTTGGATACTGCAAAGGATGTCGCACCCCATTTTTCTAGGGGGCAAATTGGTATAATTTTGCCAATTAAAAGGAAATTAATGACAATGAATTTTCCTTTCATTGCAAGTTCAAAGTTCAAACTCAAAATTTCCCTTGGATCTAGAACGTCTCATTTTCATGCATGCACTTCTATGGAATATGCCTATCCATCATATGCACATATACTATTCTAAATATCACTCACACATTGGGTCAAGTTGGAACCAAAATTTTATGTCCAAATCTTACACCAATGTATAGTCTATTCCCTATATATAGAACCAATAAAAGTATAATGTCTGCCAAATGGCCAAAATGAGTCCTTACTAATTTGTAGAAAACAAAATTTGAATCAATGAAACCTATTGGTCAACAAACAAGTGATTTGATCCTAAGCAACCATTCCATGGCCAAAGTGAACCAACAGCCACAACATACCATGAGGGATGGAGAGCGGGTGGATAGGAAAGAGTTTTCTATTGAATCCAATTCCTTAACTAACTGAGGTAATTAGCTCAATTTTCTATTTTTACTACCTACCTTTCAACAACTGAATAGCCTAGCATTGTAGGTATTAACCAATTTTGGCTTGTTACCCATATGGACCCAGTTATTGAACTCAGTTTTAGTTCAATGTTGAAATTGGACCTAAAACTCGAATTAGGTCCCATTTTTAGAACCAAATGGAATTGGAATGGTTTAAGGGGGCATGTTATGGAACTGGATTGACACCACCCTTGGTTGTGACATTGCAAGTAACTAGAACCAAATTTTGGGTTTGGTTCCAAATTCATTTGAGAATTGAGATTGGACTAAATTTATAGAAAAAACAGGGTTCTAATTTTAGGGTTTAAGGAGTTTTTTTCTTTTTCAAGAATCACAAGGTTCTTATTCTTTAAAAAAAAAGAGAGGCTGAAGTTTCTTCATGACTTTCTTTTATGTTTCTTGTTTTTTCAAGCTTTTGTGTTCAAAAAAAGTTATGAACTCTTAAATTGAGGCAAGTCAAATTTTGTTTGAAAAATTCACCCTCAAAGAAAGAAGACACTGTTAAAGCTTGACATCAACATCAACAAAATAATTGAAACTTGTTCACATTAGAACTATTTCCTTGCTAATTAACATTAAACTAGATTAATTAGGCTAACTCAATTTAATGCTTAACCAATTGTGACCAAATTGAGTAGTTAACATAACATACCTAACATAATTTTTTTCCCCTTGGGAATAAAAGTTCAAATGATTTTTGAATGTGTGGCTTTGTCCGTTTTGATATTTTGGATGTTGAAATTGGAATCAAAGATCACCTAAAACTAAGGGTTATTTAATTAAGAACTGGCACCAACATAACTTGAAAAAAAGAAGAAGCCCCAAAATTAAAGCGACTACCCTAATTAAAAAACTAGAACCAAAAACAGGTCCCATATTTGAAATAAAAAAAATCGAAACCAAACCAGGACTGATCTGTTACAAAATGTTAGGAACTGGAACCAAGGGGTCCCCCTAGAACTGGGGAACCGGCCAACACCAGTACTAACCAGCTACCTGCATCCACTTATTGCCAGTTATTATCTTACCTACCTCCTTACATGACCTTTTCATTTACAGGATAAACTACCAAGGGTTTGTAGTGAAACCTGATGTTAGCTCAGTTGGGGTTCATCCTGAACGGGGTCATAAGTCATAACAGGCCCTTCCAATGGATGGTGTGCTGGTGGCTGTTGGATGATCTTGCATCCCTCTGGCCACCAATCTAAGCCACTCAGTGGCCACACAGAGTGTTTTGAACTACCTCCACTTCCCCCACCATCTGGCACCAAGATTCAGATCCAACAACAACAAACAGCAGTAATCAAAGCAGAATGGTACAATCTGTTGTTGTTGGGCGAATCCTCATTCACATTGGGAGATGCAAGTCACAGCATGCTTGGTTATGGGTTTAGAATTTGGTTCCGTCCTTTTAAGGGTCACTTTGCTACTTCTGACGACTTTAATGTCCTCTCTGGCAAATTGTGAATGAAGTAAAACATCGTGTGCTTGGCCAGCTCACTCCCACCATGACCTGTGTAGATTTGGATGGTAGGAATTATTATCTATGAGAAACATCTTAATGAATTCTCCAATGCACAAGATCCACACCTGCATCTTCTCATAAGTAATTTGCTAATTTCAGATTAGTGAATGATGATCACCCAAACAGGGAGCAGATTTGGTGTGTGTGTGTGTTTTGGTGTGCACATCTTGAACATAACAGAGTTATCCATCAAAGGAGTCCATCCTTTCCAGTGATCCATGACAACCCTGTGGCCTTCTAGTTGAGGAAAATTTGTGACCTAAAAAAGAGGACAGGATTTTAAAGTTTTTAACAAACTTGGCAAGATCTGGATCATGCTCAGCCTGACAGAAGTGATGGGTGGTGATTGGTTGAATGATGGAGCTATAAACCTGGACTCAACACTAAGTTAATCCAGAGTTGAGACAACCTGCACCAATTGTCAAGGTTCTCCCCCTGATCAGTTGTTCGGAAGAGGTTACACCGAACATGAGTTTGGTGGGGATGACTTCACCAACTTCAAATTTCCAAAATTCAGGCAATAATTAAAGAAGTTTTATGATCTCCAAGTCCATCTATCCTCCTTTTGGCTTAGAGAAAAGGAGAAGTGAAATTCAAGTGAACACGTTCATGTGCAAATGAAATCAGTGGAGCAAGCTTGCAAGTATTGAAAACAAACCATTAATTTTGTGCACCAATTAATAAAGCATGAGGTGCTATCACATTTTAATTAGGATTACTTAACTTCCAGTGAGCCTAGGCAGTAAGGGGACTCGGGTATTCTCACAAGAGGTATTTAATTTGAGGTATTAAACTAAAAGATAGACTTGAATTAAAAAACCACTACTCAAGGTTAAAGAATAACACCTATTGACCAATATATTTTACATAAGATAAATATTTAATCCTTGGATCAAAACACATTAGGTACTCTACCCATGATCACTTTCTGACAATCTTAACTTGAAATTGGTGGAACCATGCCTTTGCCAAAAGTGTGATAATCTTAACTTGTAATTTGTGGAACCATGCCTTTGCTGAAAGTGTGAGAGTATTACCCCTCAAAACTGGCACAAAAATCATCTCATTCTTCTTCCTTTTCACTACCTCTTTATGTGCCAAGGAATGGGCGATCCTGATTCTATGGAATTAAAAGACAATGCATATCTTCTTTTGGCTGAAAAGAATGCAAAATGACTCTTATGATACTTCTCACATACTTGTCCCTCATGAGTGTCCCATATTCCAAAGTCATTTGTACATAGTGGACTTGTGTGACAAAGTTAGGCACACTTTGCACAAACCTAGAAGTCACACAAGAGATATCAGATATCACAAGCCCCCTCCCCCGCAAAGAAGACATGTGGGAAACTGGATGATAGAGGAAAGACTGAAAGAAACTTAGAGCATGCCCAACAGCAGGAGTAAAATGGGCCCCCCCGCCCCCTATAGTACTATTCGGAGAACAAAGCCGCAGAAAAACGCTACAAAACTGCTTGAGGCCTCGCAGAGAAGAAACCCGAGAAGGGGAGGGAGGCAGCAGCCCCATCAAACATTAAAGAAATCCAAGAAATACAAGGGGGGCAAGAAGCACCACTTGATGGTGACGCAATCAACCCCAAAGATGCCTAAGTGGC
>Ga0209208_10003290_pt1 | contig 23170 bp, 10 predicted proteins | sample S1TSphfallax_3_FD_187694 | JGI IMG/M metagenome (GOLD analysis project Ga0209208, IMG submission 187694) | Host-associated microbial communities from peat moss isolated from Minnesota, USA - S1T2_Fd - Sphagnum fallax MG (SPAdes) (version 2) | ecosystem: Host-associated > Plants > Peat moss >...
TTTGAGAACTTCTAGAAGTCAATTGCATTTTTCTCGTGCTTACCACTTCCTTTTCAAGGAACATAGACCTTCTTTGCAACGTGTACATTGTTAGAGGTTTGCTTTAAGGGGATCGTGACAATGAGAGCTAGAAAGAGAACGTTGTAATCCAAAATACCCTTTAGCCCAATTTTTACGACTCAATTTGCCCGGGTACATGATAAACTAAGAAGTGTTAAGGATTTTTCTTTTGTGGAGAAAACACTAACAGTAAACTTCTCAATTCATCATTTGACTTAGATGGCATTAACAATTATCATGAATTTTCTACTTCAATGGATGTGGAGCATAGGTCTTAATTGATGTTCTTTGAACTATACCAAAAAGGAAATATAGCACCAACCTAGCAGCTTCTAAATTTATTGAAGGATAAAAGTTTTATTCACCATAAGATTATTGGAAACTATAATAGATGTTTAACTTGTGTACATCATAAAAATTGGTAGCAAAGTTAAGGGTGTTGTTCTCAAGGAATGTGTTTTCTTCACAAAGGAATTTGTATGCAACAATTGCTTACTATAGGAAGGTCAAGGCATGGCAAACTAGGTTGCATGGCATTGTTAGGAATCTTTTTTCTCTGAAATTGGTGTCATAGATAAGGTTTATAGGTACTAATTAGTATTGTTGGGAAGTGATGGAAGTCCATTCTCATGGCCAAATTGATGAAAGTCCATGCTCATGACTTAATAGGTTAATTTCCTTTGTGTTCACTAAGCCCATCTTCTAGTCATGGAGTATTTCAATTTGATGAAATGCCCTTTAAACTTTCAATCCCACTGACTTCAACCAGTGACAAAGCTTTTTTTGTACCATGTTGGTGTCTTTCAAAATAGAGTTATGTGTAAAGTCACTCTCTCTTTCACCCCCTATCTCCTCTGCTTTCGGCCCCTATACCCTCTTTCAGTGGTATCCGCAAAGTAAGGAAATTTTATCAAATCTGGGTATGAAATGCTGAAACTCAGCATTTATGCACAAGGTTCGAATGTAATTATAGGAGTTGTACAGGTAGGAGCAGTGAAAATATATGTTTGCAGCAGTGCAGGCGCTCTAGAAAAAGGAAACACATGATGAAACTCAGTATACCAACAAAAATAGGTGGAAAAACTAGTTTGGGTCCCAGTTATTTCCATTTGTAACATTTTCACTCCTAAGTCCGTGTTTGAAATGCCCTATTATGCCGAAACTAGCTGCTCTCGCCCCCTAATCGCCTGACTTTACAGATAAGTCTAATACCTCACTTCCATTTGACCTTGAAAGGGAATGCCTCCTGTATTTGACCATCTATGGTAACGTAATATCCCAGGTCCAGTGGCATGCAGTGCTTTGGTTTCCACATTCTTCTATGTTCATATTATTATTCCCCCCATACTGCCAATCAGGGCTGACTTGGGAGTCAGGGAATCAACCAGAGAGCACATCTGGCTGTCTAGGAAGCAAAAATAATAAAGAACACAACAATTGAGCCTACTTTGATTTTATTTGTGAATTGTTGGACTTATTTTCTCTCATATAAATTGTTAGTTACAGAGTTCTGTCGAAAGAGCACTTGAGAAAATGGAAAGTTTTTCAGTCTCAATACTACAGGTCTTGCAAGTTGCAAATTTACAAGTTATTATTTGTTGAAGACCCATAACTGGAAATGAGAAAAAAAAGCAAATATGGCAGACATATTTACTGGCAAATTCTCGCACCCCCCACTTCCCTTCCCCCACCAGCTTCTGTACTCATCAGATGCTGCAACAATAGTACTAATGCAACCTTTGGGGATTGTGTTAGGTAGATAGTCCCAACAGTCGGAAATCCATTGACAAGAAACCTGATTATCACAGACAGAATTCGCTGCAATTTCTTTAAAAAATTGGCACCCAAAAACAAAAGTTTGCTATGCCAATTTGCCTTCCATATTGACATAACATCCAAGCAAGCATGGTTACATCTTAACAAGTCCCAAGGAAGATCCCAATCAAAACTTAGAAGTTATGATTTGGGAGTGCTAGTTTTGCCTTATAATGTTCCCCTTAATCATGGTTGATTTGGTGATCTTATGCATTCAATGGGCTTTTCAAAATTGTTTTAAGTATAAAAACCAATGATGATGATGATGATGATGTCCACTTTGGTGCTTGTTTAAGTTACATCCAAGCATTGAAAAGTTGTGACAGTAGGAGTGATTGTTATATAGTTATATGGGGGATACCACATTGCTTTTCTAGAACCTAGATTATAGAACAAATTTGCTATCACAATAATGTCAATTTTCAATGTGTTTTAACAATCGAATTTAGTTGCAATGAGAGAGTAAAATCATTATCACCACATTTATAGATCATGACTTTGTTATCTGTGCTAATTACACAATTATGAGAGTATGAGTGTGTATGTGTTCATGAATCATGACTTTGGTGTTTGTGCTAATTACACAATTAAGAGAGTGTATGTGTGTGTTCTGGGGGCAGAAGCAAGACATGGGGGGATGTGCCTCCTGATGGCATTAACTGATCATTTCAAAAAGTTCTGAGTTTTTATTACCAAGTTCTACCTGTTGCTTAGACAATTGAAAGCTAATCAGAACACAGTACCCACCCTACAACCACTCCAAGAAACGAACTGGACATCTACTCTTTTGATTTGTGCGTGTGTGTGTGTGTACAAGTACTCTCCAAATTCCCTCCCCAAGTCCTTCAACTGTTTTTGAACTTGTCAAATGGAGGGAGTGGTTCGAAGTTCTAGCTTTGGTCTCCCCAGAGGTTGCATTAGCTAGAGCTTTTGGTTGTGCACTTTCTTGCTCTCCCCTTTTTGTTTTGGGGGGGTGTTATGGGTTTCTTTTTCTTCCCAATGAATCCATTCATTTGTGTCATTCAAAGTTCTACATTGAGAGCAAGAAATATTTTTGGGGAGAAGAAAGTTCGAGTAAGTGCCCATCTATGGGAAACAACTTTTGACATAAGCCAATAAAATGAATGAACAACCCAACATGAAGACCGTACTTTCAATGGATTTTCAAGCTACTTAAAAGAATCAGTGAGCCACAATTATGGGGTCCATCATTATCGAATCATATTGACCATTCATAATGTAATACTTGATATTTGAAACCTCCTTGCATATATGATACGGCCATTAGACCTTCCATATGGATGTCTTCTATTAAGTTTTCTCTTGCTTCATAATTAATGACAAGAAACTCAAAATGCTCCATTACTCATATGGCTTGATGTCTTCACTAGCTACACACATGTATCAAGTTGTCTTCAATGCAAGAACTCTAGTTTATGTTGTGCTTTCTTGTGGTATCAGAGTGAGAAGCTATGGAAATGTTTGGTCAAATTAAAGATAATTACTCTCCCAACTACCTAGCTTCACAGATACTAGTTATTTCTGTTGGAGTTGATCATTTTCTAATTGCTATTAGGAGGGGCAGGGGCCTAGTGAATGTTTGTCACCAATGATTGGGAAAGCACTAAGTTCCCACAAATTTTGCTTGTGTTGGGGGATAGGTACATATGGGTAACATTCAACATTATGGCTAGAGTGAACAGTAAACCAGCACCCATTAACATACCATGAAGGTTGATGGATGGTATGTGAATAGCAAACATTTTGTCATTGAATTCCTGTCCCACAACTAGCTATGGTGGTTAGCTATGTACTAGACTGTTCACATGTATATAGTATATGTTAGTTTTGGGTGGATTTTCAGAACAATAATCGGCTCTGACTTTCAGAGCCAAAACCAGAATTGGAATCGGATTTAATTTTTAAGAATTGGATTGAAAAGCTGGTTCCTTTGTTTTACTTATGTGTGGAATTGGGGGCGGATGGAGAGTAGGTTGAACCAATTTTGGAGTACTATAGTCCACTTTTGTACTACCTAGATGCGATTCTTATGACCACATTCTTTTGTACATATTGGAATTGTTTGATGGGACTCATTTTGAAGTTATGAACTTCAATATGTACATAATGAAATTGACTGGCATGAGAAATACATGAAATTGTAAGAGCTATGGACTTTTGAATTTGAAAATTAGGGTATGTAACACTAGCACAATGAAAATGAATGGATTTTGGTTTAGTTTTATGATGGACCTTCAAAACTTTTAGGGACTTGGTTTTGATTTCTAAATGTAATAATGAAATCAATATTGAAAGGTTTTGATTTATATCTAATGAATTTTATGAGCTATGAACTTTTATTTGGTGAAAAGCAAACACATTATTTTCAAAAGTCCATTACATCTTTAAAAAATAAATGAGATTTAGGAAAAATGATTTAATCAATGAGATTTACAAGGGAAAAAAAATTAATTGAAAAAAATTGCTTAAAATCAATGCATTGTTGCTACCTAACTACAAAAACCATTTCAAGGCTAAGAATATATACAAAGGAAATGGACCCAAAATGGACTTTCAAATTTGCAAATTCTTGCCACTTTTTTGTCCACCCTACCATGCATTCACCCTTGGAACATAAACAAAAATAAACACCTTTGAAAAAGAAGTGACTAGGATTGGATTGTCAAGAGATTACCCAATAGTTAATTGTATGTTTTGATTCAAGTTAGTAAAGAACTATATCAAAACTAAGTCTAATTTTGAAAATCAAAATGGAAACCAAAATCAAACTTGAAATGGAATTTCTGGTTCCATTTATGTGTAGGATCAAAATTAGGATAATTCTAATTGATTACTTAAAACTAAAACCAAAACAATTCTTTTTGTTTTAAAAAACAAGAACCCAAGTTTCTTCATAAAATAAAACATCGCCCAACCCTAGGTATATTAATATATACCTACTTAATAGCCACCAAGTGCCTTACCTACTTACATAGTAACCATTTATATTATCTACATGTTTACATATGATACTTACCCATCTACATTCCAATGATAATTGAAGTGTTGTTACTTGCACATTTCGTGCAATTTGTTAACATCTTTTCATATCATCTTGCATGATGTTTGCTTGTGAATTATGTGTAATTTTATTCACATCTTTTCATATTATTTGTATGATTATTGCTTGCAAACCTTATATTTGCTTGAATTATTTTTTTCTAATTTTAATTCGTGGTTTGCTTCTTAATGCACTAAGGTGCAAACTAATACACTTTTCATATGGATCTTGCATTCTACAACATTGAACTTGATTGTGATAAATGTGAGTTCTTAAAATATGATTTTGATCTTTGAATGTTTAAATTAGCATGCATTGATTTACCCTTATTGAATTTTTTTTTGCATAGACACCCTTTATTACAAGTGCACTTTGCTTACCCAAATAAATTCATCTTTGTTAGGACTATTGTCCAAAAATTGTTATAAAACATAGATTTATGTGAAATTGCAAAGAAAAATCCACAACAACACTTTAAAGTTAACATGAAAATGTGTGTTCATAACCTTATGATTATTGTTTAGAAAATGTTAAAACATCACTTTCATCATGAATAGTAAAGGTGAGTTGCTATGACTACCCCCATTCACTTCATTAGCTCTTAACATAAATGTTTTTAAAAAGCAATAAACATGATTTTTTGTTTCTCAAACAAACAAAAGGGGTTTTGTGCATAAGCTTTACTTATTATTCTTCCAAAACTATTATGTGAATGTTACCAACATGCGGGCATCATGCACCACATTTTGTTTGATCTTTTATTGAACAAAAATAGCCCACCCTCTTTGTTGGAATATGTAAAAATGTTTCACTATGAATGTTCAAATTTGCAATTGATTATCTACTTGATTAACATAAAAGATTTGTCTTAAGTGTGTGTAAATCTTCTAAGAATTGTTAACGTTGTCTTTTCAACTTTCTCTTAACTTCATGTATCACATTTACCAAGTATTATATGTTGCTTGACTTTATACCAATTGTGTTACGTCAACAAACCCAATTTGTTAATGTTTCATTGTACAAGAACATTCTTATCAATTCAAATTATGCAAAAAGGGTAGGAATTTGTATTAAAAATTTACAAAGTCCAAGATTTTCAAATGGTTTCAACAACTTCCATACGTTGAATAGAGGTGGTTAGTTAGTGATCATGAATCATAAAATATTTGGCAATTAACATTCCACATTTGTATAATAATAGGTTTTTAAAAACTTCAAATCTACACTCATACTACTCAATGACATTGTAATCCACTTGTAATATCAAGCTTCCTCCCAATTTCATCCAATTGATGTGACAACAAGGGAAGGTATTATATCAAGTTGGTTTCAAAAACATAAATCGATACCTAATGTGCCCATTATGAATGAGATAAATACGGAACATGTTTGTCAAATGATCCACATGTTTAGGGTTAACCCATTTAAGTGAAGTAAAACATTGCAATCTACACAAAAACCATTAATATATGGCAAATAATGAATTAAAACAAAAAATTATCCCAATACCAAATAAACAAGGTTATAAACATTTAAAATAGTATATTGAGTTAAAATTTTCAAGGTAAAAAAGGCAATAATTTAAAAAGCCTTGAAATGAAAAACAAATTGCAAAAATAATGAAGAAAAACAAAAGTGATTGGGGGGTGGATTCCACAAAGTGAACTGAAGGTCTTCGACCTAAGTTGTGATGTGCTATTAGTTAAAAAGAAATCAAACATCCAAATGGTTTTTCTTTAATAAATTTCATGTGATTATGATGTGATTAGCCATTCCCTTGAAACACAATTTATTATAGAGGTTCTAAATTTTGATTCAGTTGGATGATGCAAAGTTGGCATTCCTAGATCTAACAATTCAACTACAATCAACATTGCATGGAAAGATATAGCGTATATTGATGCAAAACCAAATGTTTACTTAAAAAGACCGTCAAGGTGGAAAATTATTAGTCAATAGGATATTGACAACCTAACATCACTAGATCAAAATGGCTACTATAACAAAATTGGAGTGATCATATCATATCCTAATGTTCACAACTTCTTTGATAGGTAATTTCAGTGATGACACAACAATGTTCATTTGGAAATACTATGTCTTTTTGTACCATTAACTCCTCCATGGATACAATTTAAGCCAACTTGAATAAACTTGAAAGATGGTACAAAATCTCCATGACACTTCAAAGGTAATTAGTATGTGAATTATAGCCAAACCAAACAAACACAACAATAATGGATATAATTAGAACCTTTTGAATCTTGTTCATAAAGTATTAAACATGCCTTCAACATGCATGGTAATGACAAATAAACAATAATTCCCACCAACTTCATTAATTTTAAATAGTGGGTGTACATAAGTATTCCATCAAACAAGTATTAAAAAATCTACATCCTAGGTTTCTATTGCATCTTTGGAATGACAAGAAGACTTGATCATTATATTAGCTTAACATTCAAGATACATACTTTATAAAAGAAGTTAAATAGTATCCTCATTCATGGTATAACAAGCTTGTGAGGGCTAATTTCATATATGTTTTGCATGACGTTATACAAGCAAGCAAATAAACCTAAGGCATAAACAAGCATACATGGAGGTAGGGATTGGGCCTCTTGCACCCAAAACATATTTTTTAATCACACCATTGATCATTGCTTGATTCAATGCATTTGATTTAGACATTCAAATACATAATTATGAGATTATATTGAACTCAATAAAAACATACTTGAAAAGCAATGGTAATGTCATGCCAAATTGAAACAAACATGGGAAGAATTTAAAGGTGATTCCAATTTATGTGATGCACTCCCAAGCTCCTTAATGGACTAAAATGTGAGTCTAAACTGAAAACAACGAAAAAGCAAGGAGTTGAGGCACGTTCGCTGGCTCGTAACACTTTGGAGGTAGAAGGGCGTGTTAGAGCTATGGGATGGGACTAGGAAGAATGAAAAGCACCAACTACTCACATGGACTTGCACAAAACCAAACACAAGGTGGTTAGTGCATAATTGAAACACTTTTGGTGCTAAGACGAGCCATGGGCAACCTCAAACTCACAACACTCAGCATGGCCCGAACTTGAGGGAATCCACCACCTTCCCCCTTATAGTACACTTTATGCTTTTCCACGAGGCTCACATCCAAATGGCATTTTGTCTTGGGACTCCCAAGCGGGAGTCCTGAAATTCTCACAACTTGGACTCCCACGACTTTGCAGACCCATAACTTTGCATTCAGAGCTCCGATTAAAATGAGGTCTAAAGCAAAATTGTAGCCGTCATGAAGAACTTTCCAACGGTATGTCATACGCCACCTGCACATAAGGAAATTGGGGTGATTCCTAATTTTTAATGATCTAGAGTCAAATTGCCAATTTGACTCCCGACCCTTCTTTTTGCCATAACTTGTGTTTTAAGTGTCCAAATGGGTCATGCAAGCTCATCTTAGATATCTACATTTCAATGGAATTCCAATGATATAAAGAACTTTTCAATCCATTGGGTTTTGGCCCCTGCCATCGCTCTTTGAAAATTTGAAAGTCTACCGGGACTCCAAACTCCCAAAATGGAAGTTCCCTTAGGAGTGTGAGGGTTCATTCCCTCACACTTTCCTTCACTCCCAGGCTTCCCCATGGCTCACAACCTTGCAAGCCCTTGCCTTGGTTGTGAGTCGAAGGCTAGGGTTGCAACATTCAATAAAGACTTTAAGTTTAATAACACATCATGACACATGGAAAAGAATTAAGTCACTCAAAAAAAAAAAAAAAAAACAACATGATTAATCTTTTCTTTTTTTTCCTTAAATTGTCACTACAAAGGACTAGAAAGCTTGAGTTTATTTCAAATAATATTATATAACACTAATTTTTTTAATTTCAAATTTATGAAACCTAACCACCAAAATTGAAACCCAAAATTAAATGCACCACATTTTTGGAGCAATTGTATTAAACATTTTATAATATTATCTAAGTCTCAAAATGTTTGAAAAAGGTCCCATGTAAAGTGTTTTCACCCAAAACTTAAATGAGTTCTAGTTAATAATGTTTAAGGTTGTGACATTTTGGAACCTAAGGTGAAGATCTTAACACCTTGAATTATACATGGACCATTTTAAACAATAATTGATGTAATTATCAAGTTTATTTTATAATCATAGGCTCCACAACGCAATTGTTGATACATCGTGAGTATGCAATTTACATTTTACACTAAAAAGTAAGTCATATTTTCATACAAAATTTCAATTTTTATTGAATACAAGTCTTGCCATGAATGATGTTTTTAAATGGTTTTTTAAAATATCCTTTGATGCAACTTTATGTGGATTATTTGATAGTTCCAAATGAAAAAATATGCACTATTGTATTCATATAAAAAGATTCCTTGAGATATTTTTTAATATCTTGAGCTAATCTAAGATCTTTCAAAATATTTTGAGATATTTTTCCCTCGACTAAATACTTATAAACAATGTGTAAATTGAGGTAATTTTCTTCATGTTACATTTAGTCTATTTAATACCAATGTTGGGTACAATCTTGCACCCTAACCATGTTATATCATGTATTTAGTTAATTTGAACTTTTGAAAAGTCCAAAATTAACAAATGACCATTAAAAATTGGAAATTTGAAAAGAAACTTTGACTTGCAAGCCATCATGTGATCCAACAATAGGTATTGATAATGTTAGTTTCATTAAATGATCCAACAAATAGATGTTTCCAATTTTTTACCTCAAATTCAATCATTTTTTTGATTTGAACTACCAAATTACAAAAGTTTATACTTAACAATTTAGTCCAAAATTAGTTAAATACATGTTTTCATAATAAAGTCATGTTTGAACCTATGTCTTGCACACTTTCTGTTCTTGTCTTTGGTTTTCTTGTTTCATGTTTGGATTTGAAATTTAATTTAATTTTGTCATGGTTGGTTCATGTCCTTAAGAATTCATGTTGTTTTGGTAGTTTTTGTGCTTGTGATAAGAAGGTTGAAAATGAATAATGTTATTAATCTTGGTTTTTTGGCTTGACCTCAATACATGAATGGAATTGTGAAGTTGCAACATGTAATTAAAGTGCAACTTATGATTAGTTTGTTATATATGTTTTGAAGCAATGGGTTTTAAGGATTCAAAGCTAGTTTGAAATCATTTTTGATCTTGTAGTTTATTGGACCTTTGGTTTTCAATGATGTGAGGGAACCTTGACATTCAAGTTATGTTATTGAAGATAACCCAAACTCACAATGGGGAGGGAGGGGGAAGAGATATGAAATCATTTGCAAGTGTATGATGTGTTATGTTTTTAACAGTATTTGGCTAATCCTCATGGGGGTTTTGAAAGTTATTTTACTATTGAACACATATATTTTATATCATTTTCACCATTCACATCCTAAGAAATAACATTTCAAATCTTTGTGCATGAAGGCTAATGATGGGAATGGGTTTTTATGTGGAAACCATGTGAGTTAAAAGTGAAAAAAAATTCCTTCGATTGCAAATTGCATGTATCTAATCAGTGGTAGGCTTTTCATTATCATTATTACATTTCATATATGACAAAAAAACTTGCAACATACAACAAAGTTAATACCATAATCTAACATTGCAATAGTTACTTAAATTTGTTATTTGTAAATATAATAAAAAAATATGAAGTTGATAATTTCATTTGAAATAAATAGTTCCATGTTTTTAAAGAGGTGATCATTTTAATACTAGGAAGGTCAATTTGGTTTGAATTGCCATTGAAACATTTTAGTGTATCATGCATTACAAACTATTGTTGAGTTCACTATGAAATAATGTAAAGAAGATAGAAGGAAAAAAAATGCATAATGTCAATAAACAAAGGTTGAATGTGATGTGATACACCTACGGTTTTATTTTGTGACAAATTTTTGCCACTTGATGACAAAAAATGTTGCAACTTGTTCAAAGGATTTTTCAAAGAAACAAGCCCAAAGGTATCATATTTTGAAGAAAAAAAAGTCGATTCACAATATTTAAACCATAAGTTTTTGTTCTTATTTAAGACTTATAATAGGATTTGAAAAAAAATCTACAATTTTTTTTAACCTCTGGCCAATTGGCTAAATCCTCTTGTGGATGATCAATAATCCACCTACCTAAAAAAATTGAGAAAAAACCATGGATATGAAAAAGGTGAAATGTTATCAATGGTGAAAACAAAGATTTGACATTAACATAATCTATCAATACTTATAATATTTTATACGTGAGCAAAAGCCAAGAAAATATCAAAAATAGGAAAATGATTAGTACTCTTATGCTCCATACCATGATTATTTAATGTTTTAAATTCAATATTATGGTAGATGTCAATTGAAATTATAGTTTTGAAGAATATGCCCTTTGATGTTCAATTGAAAATTCTTTCCAATTTGGATTCATATTTGGAGAAAGGATGGAAATATATCCCAATACTCAAGTTTTAATAAAACATTTGCACAAATTAATGTTTTTGAACAATCATGATGATCAAGAATAGATTTCTATCATTTAGATGCACATTTACTTTGATATGGTAAAACATTCCATCATTAAATGCTTCATAAGAAATGTTCACAATGGACATTCAATGTTTATTTATATTATCTTATACATTTAAAATAATTCAAAGAACTTGATCATGTCATTTGTCATGCACCAAATGGAATTGTTATCACATGCAAATCAGATCGCACTAGTGAAAATAATAAAAAATAGTGTTATTGCATAGGATTATTTAATTGTGAATTAAATACAAGATTTTTTTTTATAGAAGAGTTGAATAAATCTTGCATCATGGTATTATTTCATATATATATATATGATTTTGTAAGGTTTTGTATGTGTCACAAATAAATAATTCATTTTCGCACTTATAAGTTAAAATAAAATTACATGCACATTGCATAAAGTAAAAAAATTAAAATATTTTCAAAAGATCAAATAAAAACCCTAATGCATAGATTTTATAATGATTACATATGCATGTTGTCATTAGTACTCAACCAATAAAATTATGTTGCAATGTGAATTATTTTCAAAATCACAGATCCACAATATTGCAAGTGTAATGAACTAATTAATATATTTTGATTTTCTCAATGGACAACTCTAACTCAAAAAGAGAAGAAAATAAATTAGGAGGCATATTTTCATTTTGAAATAGCCTTATAAATAATGTGCCTCTTTTACAAATGTTTGCATGTATGTCATGTGATTTGATTTATGTTGTTATATTCATATGTTTCCAATGTATTCAACAAGATGATTTTGTGCACCCACCTACAATTGTTTTAATTGATTAATGAATTCATTAAAAAATAAAATACAAAACATAACCCTATAAAGTTTACCTTTAAAAGTCATACCAATAATACCCATATAAAAATAACTTTTAACATAATCATCAGAAACCATAATCAAATACCTCCAAAACATTTAACATCAATATGTACCAATTACCACTTACCCCTACTTTCTATTTCACGTACTTCAAATTTCAAAGTTCAAAGATAAACATTTGACCACTTGATCATAAATTCGAAACAACCACGTGATAGTGTACCACTTAACACATGCACAATATATATGTAACATTATCAATTTTACATTCACTTGATGGATTCATAATTTTTATGAAATATTCATATCTAAAGCATACGCAAGGTCAATTTCAAAAAAGGACCATCAAGATTTTTAAATGACAAAATTCTTTTCAATACAAAATGTAAGTAAAAACAATGCACCCATTAATGTGCACCTTACATTTGACCTACCAACAACCAAGTTACATATTTTTTTGAAAAAAAGGGAAGACAACCAAACTAAACTAATACACATTAGAACCAACAAAAAGATTGAAATAACCATTAATTTAAATAATGACCTTAATGATTAAAATATTTCCAATCATTGGCATGAAGACCTTGAATTGATTAAAACATATGAAAATATCCTTCTTGAACTAAATGAATGATTATGACCAACTTTTAAGAACCATTATGCAAATATTATATGTTGAAATTTTACAATTGTTAAGATTTCAACAACACACATACATAATTTCATGAAAACCACATGTAAATTCATATGAAAATGCTTTCAACACATATTTGTAAACAATAATCATTGTATTTTAGTAAAAATATATGTCCATTGTTGTAACCCTAGTTTTGGTCTTGGAACCAAGGTTAAACAAAGGCAAAAAAAAAAAAAAAAAAAAAAAAAACATTAAAAAAATGAAAAGAAGCATTCTTAAGACTCTCGAGATGAATTCTGATTTTGGGAATTGGGAACATTGGAATGTTTTGAATGGGATGACAATGCAAGGGGTTAAATCTTATGGAAATAAAAAATTCATTATAACATTTTAAAAATTCAAAACTAAAATATCAAAAGTGAGCACATATTTTTCATTTGGAACTAGGAACTAAAAGTTAAGAGTTATGGCCAAAATAAGGGTCATGAGTCAAACCAACAATTGAACTTTTGACCACTAGAACCTAGAAAGTAGAAATCAAATGGCATTTGATAAAAACATGTAACACAATGTTGGAAAGATCTTGTCAAGGGTTACAATTTTATAATTGGAAGTTCCTTATTTAGAACTCATATGAGAAAGTTACAAGCTTCCAAAAGTGTGAAATTCACAACTTAGGAATTAAAAAAAAACAAAAAATCATTTCAATGTAGTCACCATAGCAAGGTCCAAAGTAAACTATAGGGAAGAGGGTGGTGGCCTCTTACTAAGTCCATGCCACGCAAGTATAATGAATTAAAAGTAAGTCCATGACTCAAAGTTGAATCCATTTCTACCAATCATTTATATTGTACTAGCTTGTCAAAGTGAGTTGTCATAAGGTGCTAGCAAACTTGTCACATTGTCATCCAAAGCTACACACCCTTTTTTTCCTTACTGTGTGGAATTAAAGGGCATGCCCCAAGTTTTTCTTCATTTTACCTTCTTTTTGTTGTTGCCCCTTAGGAGTTCACCCCTCAAGCCTTGGGAAGGACTTAGAGGCATGTCATTGATTCCTAATTTGCAATATACAATTTAAGTATGCTAGTAACAAAAAAATTGCCAAATGACACAATTAAACTATTATATAGATTCATAAATGTTCACTTGTTATACAAATATGCAAATGTCATGCAAATCAATAGTTCATAATGTGGTGCTTTTACAATAGCATATGCAACATATATGACATTTGGACTTGATCCTAAAAAAAATTATTTTGGATTCTCCTCCTTACCAAACTTGAATGAAAATGCGTCATTGAATTTTTAAATTACATAAATTTGAAGTCAATATAGGTTTTTTTTAATAATTGGTGAATCAATAATAAAATGTGTTGGAATTGAACATATGTAAAACTTGAGTATGGTATTAAGTAACGTTTTATTTATAATTTTATTTTTTCCAATAAATAGAATACAACCACCCCTTTGTACTCATGGATTTCTGAAAAAAAGAAGGTTTTTGCTAGAGGCGAAAACACTACAAGGTTTTCCATGGTTTAAACTTTAAATGTTTGGTTAGTCTACATTAACTAATATGGACAACTACAAGTTTGCAATTGTAACTTGTAGCCATTGATGTGTTGGTATCAGCCTTTTTCTATTGGTAATATTTAGCCAAAAAGTGAAATTAAGAACTAAAAAATAGAAAGTGAAGGAAATTTTATTTTTCAAAAATGAAAATGAAATAAAAATCGTTAGAATTCTATATTTGATTCTTAGTGTGTAGCAAACAAAAAGAAAAGGATGACTAAAGATTGTATTTAATACTTGGTTTATAGCCAAATCTGGAAAAAATTTCATGAGGATGATCCACTTTGGTTGAAAAAATTTCCTAATAGAAAATCGTGGGTATATATGTTTTAATATACTAAGGTTAAATAAGAGTAAATGTAAATTTCAAACTATGTGTATAAACTAAAATAACATAAAATGGCTTTGCCAATATATCAATCAAAGTAAAGGTAAATTATGAAAAATTATCTCGTTCATGATGTAAGGGTTTACCGCTTGCCTTAAAGATATAAGTGGGTAAAGGTAATGTAAAAATTGGGGGCATATTGTCAATGTAACAAACAAAAAAGTGAAACCCATTAGCAAGTAATGAAAAAAACATTTGTGCAACAATCATTGCAAATTTGAGCGTTGCAAATTAACAACCATAGAAAGAAGGGTCACACAAAAACAATTTTATATGGTTAGGGTACATATTTATTCACTTGGGTTTTGTGTTATGGCATACTACTAGTGAGAATGAATGAATTGATGGGGGAAAAAAAAAACTGAAAAAGGTTCTATTCAAATGAAAATATTGAATGGCATTGCATACAACTTGAATTGAAATTTGATTCAATTAAATTCATATTGAAATTTAATTCAAAAAATTTAATTCAGTTCAATTTCAATTGAAAAAAAACGGGATGCAAATTGATGCAAAAGGTTTTGAAATTGTTCTCTTGATTATGGAGTTGAAAAAAATAATTTAAATAGAAAAAAAAATGGAAAAACACCTTTCCTTGCCTTGGTATTTGGAAATCAGCTAAATAGATTTCAGATTTTGGGACAACTTATGGAATCTAAAGCTACTTAGCTAAACTAGCTCCAATGATTAATAGGCACTATAGTTTATTTACCCAATATATAGAGGGCAAAGAACCTACCCACCCAACACTGCTTTTAAAAGATATGGATACCTTCAAACAAACAATGAACTAAGAACCATCCATAAAAGTTGGCTCATGACGTCAAGTCTCCGATTTCACAAACTAAGGGACCAAAACTGTGTAAATGAAACCTCAAAAGTGACAAACTAAAAATCTACATACTGGATGGCCAATTTATTCAACACAAAAGGTTTTGCAATGAATCTGGAGGTGAATGAAGGAGTCGGTTTCTTGCACAGAACTTGAAATAGGGATGGCTGGACTCCACTAGATGCAGAATTCAAGTCGCCATGACATTTTGTGTGCTATCAGAACATGAAAATCTTCATCAAATCTTCTTTTACACCTAGATTGATTGAATTCAAGTGGCCATAACATTTTGTGTGTTATCAAAACATGAAAATCTTGATAAAATCTTCTTTTACACCCAGATTGATTGAATACACAATCAATCGGTGGAAATGTGCTTTATAACTTGACCTTGCTCAAACCAAGGGATCAAAAAGCATGCAACTTTGTTGACAGAAGGTTCAAGACAGCCAATTTTAGCATTCCGAGAACATATTAGTCAATCCAGCTTGGTGGCTCTAGGGACGGCAAGATAGGTGGACCGTGGGCAGATGGGCTAAAATAACAAAGTTTCCAGTTGTCAGGTTGATTTCTTCGACATGCACATGATGGAACACAAGCTACTGGATTAAAAACTACTAAAGAAATTCAAGGTATCCTTACAACCGTCTGAAGAAAGAAATTCTCACAACTTCAATAGGGTTTTTGATTTTACCACTTCCTCCTCATATGGTCCCAGAGCATGGGCCAAGAGGCCGTATAAAAGCAGATGGGCTTGCATGGCCAACTAACTTCGTTCCCATGTTGAATCCTACAACAATTTGGTTTTGTTTAATATCTAGTGTACAATCAAATATTAGCCCTAAGATGAGTGCCCTGGGAAGAGTGAAGACAGGTCCTTGGGGCACAGTGAACCACCACCCACCACCAATGCGCCATGAAGGATGAATGATAAGTGGTCAGGAAACAATTTTCTGTTGGGTTTCAGTTCCATAGCTAACCATGGTGGTTAGCTCAGTTGTTTTCGTTTTTACCTACCTACTAACAACCCACAAGTGGGTTGTTAGTTGTGGGTTGTTGGTAGGTAGGTAGTAAGTACAGCCCTTAGCTATGTATAAGCCATCTACTTGCCTAGTAGTTACCTATTTTCCTACATATCTACCTATATATATATATGAGACCCTCTTCTTACAGAATTGGTTACCAAGGTGAAACCAAATATTAACTCAGTTGAGGTTCATCCACAACTGAGTTATAATGGGCATCCAGTGGATGGTGGGCTAGTGGGTGCTGGTTCACTGTAGGCTTCTTCTTGTTACTTGATCAATCATGAAACAATTTTCACAATTTGTTGGGACAACTCTAAGAGTGGTGTTTTCACTAGTGTGAGTTATTAAAAATATCAGATTTCACACATCAAGACCTGATTGAAAATATTTCCTTTGTAATTTGCATATCTTTCTCTGGCTGTCCTAGGCACCTTACCTTACAGATTTGTGAGGTGCCTCTAGGCTGCCTGACAGATTTTGATGTTGGGAAGGACATCATATCACGAGGGGATGTTGTTCTTGGGCTTGGGTATGAAGCAACCTAGGATGAACATTGTGGATGCAACCCTAATTCTCAGAAAAGGAGAGGGGGGAAGAGGGGTGTACTGGAAATACAAAAGAAAAATTAGATCAAGTTTTTTACCTACTATGGAATGGCTTGGTCCATGTAGGACTCCAAAGAGCCTAGCAGGACGAGGCACCAGTCCATTACATGAGAACAGGTTCTTAGGCTGAAATGAATAAAAAACTTTTCAATCTGCTCCAATTACTAATAAATGATGAACTTTATGGCCTTGTATTGGCCCCAAGGCTGAAAAAAGATACCATCAAATAATTTGGGAGGCCAATTTGCAACCCTTGCGGGTCAATATTCACCTAGGAGTACCTTGTAGGTTTGTCCTAGGTGGGTCAGGTGATCACCTGTTGGTGGATAAATTGGCGATTTTTTTCTATATGGCTAAAATATGTTGTATCTTTTTGGTTGTCTAGTCACCAAAAATTTGGGTTTTTTAAAAAATCCACTAGATATACCCTAAACCCTAAAACATGATCACTATTGGGATTTAGCAAGTCATCCAAAATGTGAAGGATGCTTAAACTCTTTTCCTTTCATATAATGTTTATAGCCAAACCTTGGCTTTTAATTTTTTATTGTTTCATTGCACATGTAACCTTATTCCATATTGAAGATTAATTGTAGTTAATTTTTTTAAAGAAAAGGTAGGAATGTGTATGTTAATGTTGATAAGTGATCATTCCACCACAATAGAATGGATAGCAAGTCATGAAAGATTGATGAAATGAAATCAAGGCTTAAGCTTGAAACAAAGTTTAACCAAGCCAATGTCAAAAATAAAAAGATTCATAAGAACAAAGGTTAAAGGAAAGGTCTAAGTCTAATTTTTAAACAAGGAACAAAACAAGATTATGTGAATTAAAAAATAAAAACATAAAAATAAAAACAAAAACACAAAATGTGCAAAAAAAATGGGTTTACATATTTTTATTATGTTAACATATGCAAACATGAACATGAAAAGAACATGACAAAATTATGGTGCAAGATCATGTTTAAAACTTGTGTTTAACATATTAAAGGAAATGAGGGGTCATACTTTTATTTATTTCCCTTTGGGACCTAATTCAATGTGATTTCCAAGGAGGCTACTATGTGTGCAACAAGTAAAGAAGTTTTTTTAATAACATTCTTAATTAAAAGTCAACTATGAATTAATTGAAAATTAATTGGAAGTTAATTCAGTTTTAACTAGAACTTGATTAAGACTTAACTAGAGTGAATTAAAAATCAACTAGAAGTGAATTATAAATTAAGTGGAAGTGAATTAAAACTTAACTAAAAGTGAACTGAAACTAAATTAATAGTTAGGTACATGGATGAACTCCGTGACATTGGCATCCAAGACAACCAAACATTTTTTTATAACAAAATGATAATTTTTTTAATTATTGCCTTTAGATTTTCAAAAAAACCTTTCATGCTATGGAAATGGTTGGTGTTTATTCATTTCATTACCATGCAATGGGGATGGTATGATGTCTAATGTTGTCCATTTTTTTATTGATTGAACATTTCATTTCACATCTTTTGATCAATCATGAATTTTTACATAGTTGGTCATTTTTTTTCCTCACATATGATATGTTTTTTTGTATTTTGATTTCTTTCAAAATGATCGTGTGAACTTTGTGTAGGTGAAATACAGTGTAACAATTATCCTTTTTTACATGTTTCTTATAAAACTTTTTTCAATCATAGGTTTTTTGCCACCTTAGCTTATGATGTGTTCATTTAGTTTTCCATTTGATTTGACTTGTTTCATTATTTAATTTAAAGTTTTGATAAAATGGTCTTTTGGATTTCCTTATATTTTCATAAACAAATTTAAAAAAAGTTAGAAAAAAGGTCACATATGTTAATTGACACAACCTCCAAACTCCTTGATGGACTCAATTGCGAGTCCAAAAGTGAAGACAACACAAGGAAGAAAAGTTGGGGCACATTCCTTGGTTCGTACCACTTTGGGGGTAGAAGGCCGTGCTGGAGCTCGAGCATGGGACTAGGAAGATTGACAATCAATTCATTTACTCACACGAACCTACACAAACCAAACAATAAGTTGGTTAATGTGTAGTTGGAGCATTTTGGTGCACTAAGGAGCCACGAACAAACACGGATTCACAAGATTCACCACGGCTCAGACTTGGGGGAAGCCACCACCTTCCCCCTTATAGTATACTCTATGCATGGCCACGGGACCAGCACCCAAATGTCATTTTGTCCCAGGACTCCCAAGTGGGAGTCCCAAAATTCCCACAATTAGAATTTTTGTGTCTTTGGGGGCCCATAGCTTTGTGTGAAAACCTTCGATTGAGATGAAGTTTGTAGCAAAATTGTACCCCTCAAATAGAACTTTCCAACGGTATGTGGCACGCCACCTGAACACAAGGAAATTGGGGTGATCTTGACTTTTAGTGGTCAGGAGTCAAATTGCCAATTTGACTCTCGGCCCTTCTTTTAGCCATAACTTGTGTTAGAAGAGTCCAAATGGGTCATGGGAGCTCATTTTAGACATCTACATTATAAGATTCTTTTAATAATATAAGGCACTCCTCAATCCAATGGGTTTTGACCCTTACAATCGTTTTCTAAAAATTCGAGAGTCCATTTTGACTCCAATTCCCAAAGTGGGAGCTCATTTGGGAATGTGAGGGTTCATTCCCTCACACTCTCCTACATTCTCGAAAGCATGATATGTGATTCTTGAGCTTCCTTTTTGCCTCACACCTTTGCAAGCCCTTGCCTTAGTCGTGAACCCAAGGCTAGGGTTGTGACATTAGTTGTAGGTTTCAATAGTTTTTTTTTATGGAACATGAATCATATTCATATAAGTTTTTTCCCATGAAAGTGGAACATTGTTATTGTGCATAAATTCAATATGGGTTCGAAAGGATCCATCATGGTCATTACAATATAGACATAAACGGTTGAAAAAATGTAATGTTTGTTGTGATTGCTTTTATGGATTGCAACAAAATAACTCATATATAAGAAATCAATGCAATCATCAATTTCCATGCCTTCATACCCACCTTTTTTCCTTGTTTAATTTAAAGTTGTTCAAATTATCCATGTGAATTGTGAATTGTTGTTTTAATGTAAACATTATGAAACCAATAAGGGCAAGTTTGTGGCAGTTTTATATATGGTTTGTTTCCAACTAAAACATTGCCACACATTTATACCCACCAACATGTGGCAAATACAACAAAGACATCAATAACCTATCACTAAGTGCATGGCATGGGCCATGTAAATTGTAGTCCCAAAGAGGGTTTTCCCTTAAATAAGGATTAAAGTGTGGGTAGGATTTTATGTAATGCACATTTTTGACATAATTTTATAGACTTGGCAATTTCCATCCACCTATTGTGTACCTAGAGGCTAAGGTTTGACATTTTGATGTATGTAAAACAACTTTGACTTTTGATAAACATTTTTGTCATAGGCTCTAGATCATCTTTTATTGTTCCATTACAATTTCACATCCACGACCTTCAACCAAGATTAGGTGGTTATCATAGGTTCCCATATGTGGATAAAAATTTAACCATGAAAAAATAATAGTTTTGTTAGAAATAAAGGTTTACTGAACATGTCTACATGTTTTAGCCCCAAAAAATAAATAAATTATAAAGAGATAAATGATAAATGTTTAACCATGATAAAATAGAGGTTTTGTTGAAAGGTAGAAGTTTAACCAATTTTTTTTTATAAAATTGTTACGAAATAAAGGGTTAACCAAGAAAAGATAAAAGTTTTGCCTAAGTATAAAGGTTTAACCACACACATACATATATATAAGTATATCAAGATATAGAGGTTTAGCCAAAAAAAGTTAGAAAGTTTTGCCAAGAAATAAAAGTTTAACCGAAAAAAGATAGAAGGTAGGTAAGGAGGGGGTTGGTAGAAAGGGCCGAAATGTAAGTCAACTGGGTAGCTAGGTGACAGGGTAGTATGAGAATTAGGGTTGGAGAAAAAACGCCCAAAGGAAAAAAAAATATATATATATATATATTTTTTAAAAGAAGAAAAAAAAGGAAAGAATTAAGGTGAAAGCCAGCAGCTCAACAAAGTTGACTATGGTACAATGTCGGTTAAGGCAGGGTGAGGAGGTGGATGGAAAAGTCCAGTCCAGCCCATCGTATTGACAGAAAGGCCAACTAGTACATTGGTGGGTGCTGATTCACTCTGGTCCAGGTGTTCATAGGCGGAACAAGTCCCACCAGCTCCGTCACCAGCTCCGTCACATATGGCATAAGTATCCTAAGCTTCTTGGTAGGCCCACAGTGAACCAGCACCCACCAGTCCACCCTGAAGGATGGATGGTAAGTGGTCAGCAAACACTTTTCTGTTGGGTTTCAGTTCCCTAGCTAACCATGGTGGTTAGCTTCGGTGACTTTTCTTTTGCTACCTACCTACTAACAACTCGCTAGCAGGTTGTTAGTAGGTAGGTAGGTAGTAAAAGCAGCCCTTACTTTATCTATGTATAAGCCATCTACTTACCCAGTACTTATCTATTTTCCAACATATTTACCCACATTTGAGACCTATTTCTTACATAATTGGTTACCAAGGTGAAACCGTATTACTAACTCAGTTGAGGTTCATCCACAAACTGAGTAATGAAAACAGGCATCCCGTGGATGGTGTGGGTGCTGGTTCGGGTGCTGGTTCGCTTTGGCTGCTTGCTTGGTAGGGCCTGCAATATGTACATAGAGCACCCCCAAATGTAGGAGTATCTGGGCCAGTTTGACACATGTTTGTCAAATAGTTAATTATTAAATTTGAGGATTCCATTTAGACAAATGATATATATTCCCAAATATGTCATCAGATTCTTTATTCTCCTTCAAATATATATATTTCTGGAAAAAACAATGTTTTCACAAAATTTCAACATTTCTGAAAATAATATAATTAGTTCTGAAATGGCCCAGATACTATCATAATTGCTAATTCCAAACAGTAAGAATTAGTAGAATTAACAAGAATTTATGGTGTGTATATGGTAATATATTGTGATTGTAGTAATTTGGTAGTTGTAGGCAACCCCAAAGATTTAATTTTTAAAATTAAAAATAATTTTTTTTTGCTTTTGTGATTGGCATATTTGATTGGAGGCTCCCCAAAATAGAAGGTTCTATTTTGAAGTATAGAAATCCTACCCTTTGGCCCAGCTATATAGGTGAAAGAAGGACAACATTTGCCAAAGCATATGGGATAGAAATGAGGTGCTATGGACGACATGTTGATGAACACATTGGGAACTTGGGTTGTCAGAACGTGATGAGAACCCATTGGTAACATAATGGGAACACATTGGGAACCAGGGAAAAATGAAAAAAATTCTTTTCCCTTGCCCCCTCCCCTGCAAAACTTGAAAGGAAAAGAAAGTAAGCCACCTTGAGTGCATGCTTGGGCCTTTCCATTGGTTGCATGAAATTTCTCTTCCCAGAAGAGTTTGACACTATTTTTGGCGTGGGCTAAAACCCCGTGCAAAGAACACCCTACCTATTTGCCTATTAGTGCAATGGGCGGTGGCAAGAGCAGTTGTTGCAAGTTCTACAACCCCCAATTGCAGACTATGTTCAACGCACTTCGTTGTCCAGCCTCACCTTTTATCCCTGCTTACTACTATAAGTTGCACAAACGAATATTGCAAAGTGTTTTGTCTACAGCGTTGTTGTACAAACAAACGAATATTGCAAAGTGTATTTGGCCCTTTCCATCTGGAGCTTTACTTTTGTCCTTGACAAAGATCTTGTGAACCACTTTGGTCCATAGGTATATAGGCACCTGGGACTTGCAACAAACGAGAAA